>OICB01001092.1_pt1 | contig 12324 bp, 19 predicted proteins | sample 1581121 | NCBI WGS metagenome assembly OICB01 (sample SAMEA3882544, study PRJEB24775) | human gut metagenome | biome: human-associated habitat; feature: intestine environment; material: feces | place: Netherlands | collected 2009/2010 | reverse complement strand
TGCCGCCAATGGGTACACCACGAGGTTGCACTGGCTACACAACCGTAAGCGCACGGTCGAAGAAATTTAACGACAAGACTTATATGCAAAGAAACCTCTCCGTGCGCTTTCGTGTTATGCCATGACTTTTCAGGGTACATTAACCTGTGGAAACCTGTTTTTACTGGCGCTAATCAGTTGGCGTTTCTGGCTAACCAGCGATGCGCGCCAGCTTCGGTTTTAAACGTTTTACTTTTGGTATACGTCATCGCGGTAAACGTGCCGTCCTGATTGGGGAAGACGCCGCACACCAGAGATTCGTTGTTGCCAAGATCGATAGTATCCATGTTGACCTCATTTCCCCTTAACGCCGGGGTAGCGGAACTGTTTGCTGAGAACACCGTGCGGTGTCTTGATGCAAGCAAGATTAGCCATGACTAACAATATGGTCAAGTATTTTTGTTTGTCATGGCTAACATTTTGGGCGACCAAAAAGATAACGCATTGATTGCGTTATCTTTTGTTTGTTCGTTGACGGGCTTTTAATAACTCTTCAAAGAGTTTGTTGAAATTTTTTACTCGGGCGCGCATCTCGGTGAGCTGAGCATCCTGTTCTGATTCAGGCAATGCATTAAAAAGCTCAAGGAGCTCATGTTCTTTGGGGGATAGAGCAACTGGCTCCTCAATAGGTGGTGATGGCTGCTTGTCTTCATCGCCAAATAGAATCCATGTTGGCGAGCACTGCAGTACTTTGCTGAGGGCAAAAAGATTCTTTCCTGTAGGTTCGCTATCATCCCGCTCCCATTGTGAAACCGATACGTGAGAAATTTTCAGGACTTTAGCAAGAGACCTTTGGGTGTATTTGAGGTTTTTTCGGCGATATCTAATGCGTTCGCCAATGGTTAAATTTTTTGTATCCATAGTTAGCTAATGCTAAATCTTATTGACTATGTTTTTGTTAACATCTATTTTGTTAGCCATGGCTAACAATTAAGGTGCTTTAAATGCTTAAAACTGACGCACTTTTGTATTTCGGTTCAAAAACAAAACTTGCACAAGCTGCTGGTATTCGTTTGGCTTCGCTTTATAGCTGGAAAGGGGAGCTAGTACCTGAAGGTCGCGCGATGCGCCTGCAAGAGGCATCCGGCGGGGAACTTCAGTACGACCCCAAAGTTTATGACGAATATCGTAAGGCAAAGCGGGCGGGGCGGTTGAACAATGAAAATCACCCCTGAACAGGTTTGTGAGGCTCTGGATGCCTGGGTGTGCCGACCAGGAATGACACAGGAACAGGCGACGATATTAATCACGGAAGCATTCTGGGCTCTGAAAGAACGCCCGAACATCGATGTTCAACGCATCACGTTTAATGATGGCGAGGTTGATCAACGGGCACTGGGCGTTAACCGGGTGAAGATATTCGAACGCTGGAAAGCTATCGACACCAGGGATAAGCGGAAAAAATTCACGGCGCTGATTCCGGCAATTATGGAGGCTATCCGAATTAGTGATTTCAGGTTGTATCGTGAGATCAGTGATGGAAAAAGCATTACGTACATGATCGCCGGATTAAACAAAGAATATGGCGATGTGGTGGAGTCCGGGCTGCTTTTTGCGGATCCATCTGTTGTGGAACGTGAGACTGACGAGCTTATAGAAAAAGCTATTGCTTTCAAGCATGCGTATCGTCAGCAGTATCAATATTACTTTGCAGATAAACAAATATCTGCCAGGGGTTCGTATGAGTATCGATGCACTACGATGGGCTAAAAAGGTGAAAACCGGCAGTTCATCCAGTAAGTCTGTATTGACCTGGCTTGCTGATATGTGCGGTGCCGATTTGTGTGCATACCCGTCTGTATCTGCACTGGCAGAAGTAACGGAACTGAACAAAAAGACTGTGCAGGACAGCTTACGACACCTGATGGAGATTGGGTTAATTGTTGATACCGGTGAGAGAAAAGGCAGAACAAAGCAAATTGTGGTGTACCGACTTATCGGTGTAGAAGAAAGTGTTGCCGAGCCTGAATACACCCAAAAACGGGTGTCTTTAAAGATGGGTAAAATTGGTGCTGTTAATAAAAACAGTACCGAAAACGGTTATGTTTCAGCACAAAAGAGCCCCAAAAACGGAACTCTTTGTTGCATGGAAAATAACCAAAGACACCCAAATTTTCCATCAAAGACACCCAAAAACGGATCACGGAACCCAAAGGAACCCAAAGATCTAAACCCCACACATAACGCACGCGAGAGTGCTCCGACCAGTGAGCAGGAAGTTTTGTCGTTACAGGCAGCCCCCCATGTATTCCTGGATGGCCTGAGCGAACCCATCGGAAAATTTCCGATGACCTATAGCTGGTATCCGTCACGGGATTTTCGACGACGGGCTGCGTTGTGGGGGATGGCTTTGCCGGAGACAGAATTTACACCTGCTGAACTTACCGCATTCCGGGACTACTGGGCAGCGGAGGGGAAAGTGTTTACGCAGATTCAGTGGGAGCAGAAATTCGCCCGTCACGTAAATCACGTCAGGGCGCAGGTTAAACCAGTCAGCAAGGGGGTAAACCATGCAGCAGCACCAGGTGGCACCGCATCGCGGGCAGTTCAGGAAATTCGGGCAGCACGTGAGCAGTGGGAACGTGAAAACGGATTTATCAGCGACGGAAACGGCCTGGAAGCTGTGGGAACTCATGGGGGAGGTTTATTCGAACCGCTGGACCCAGAAGAACGGGGCCGCACCTTCGAAGCTCTGGATTGCACAGATTGGCGCGATGACTGAGCAGCAAATCCGGCAGGTCTGCCGCCAGTGCATGGACCGCTGCCGGGCGGGTGAAACATGGCCTCCGGACCTAGCTGAGTTTGTGGCGCTGATTTCGGAAAGCGGGGCCAATCCATTTGGCCTGACGGTGGATGCTGTGATGGAGGAGTATCGTCGCTGGCGTAATGAGTCCTGGCGATATAACGGAAGCGACAAATATCCGTGGCCTCAGCCTGTGCTGTATCACATTTGCCTCGAGATGCGTTCAAAGGGGATTGAACGCCAGATGACCGAAGGGGAATTAAAACGGCTTGCAGAACGGCAGCTGACGAAATGGGCAAAGCATGTTAGTAACGGCCTGAGCGTTCCGCCAGTACGGCGACAACTGGCGGCACCAAAACGCCCGTTGGGACCAACGCCAATTGAGTTGCTGAAACAGGAGTATGAACGCCGGAAAGCGGCTGGTTTTGTCTGATTTGAGAAGTAATTTTTATCCGGAGGAAATTTTAATGGGAACCGTATTGCATGCACTGAAAGCGATGGGTAAAGCCAATTCTGTTGAACTGGCGGCGCGGCTTGATATCAGCCGTGAAGAAGTTCTCAACGAACTGTGGGAACTCAAAAAAAATGGCGTTGTTGATAAAACGGGTCACACCTGGTTTCTGGCTGGTGAAGGTGAATCCGGGGTAACCGAAGAGCAGCCAGCACAGTCTGAAGTACCGGATGTGCTGACCGGGGAGGTCGAACAAAAAGTTACCGCGGACATGATGATTGAGTTTATCTGTCAGGATGGGGCTAAAACGTGTGAGGAACTGGCGGATAAGTTCGGTGTTAGCATTCGCAAGGTTGCTTCCACGTTGGCGGTCGTAACAGCAACGGGGCGCCTGGCACGCGTAAATCAGAACGGTAAATTTCGTTACTGCATACCGGGCGCTGATTTACCGGCAGAGCCGGAAGCTGCATCCGTAGCGGAAACCGATGGTAAAGCCTTTCCTCAGCCAGCAGGTGTTGCGTTACCAGTCCGGGAAGCTGCAACACAGGAAGAAATAAAAACGGAAAGTGTGGCGGTCACAGTGCAGTCACAGCCGTCGTTCACCAGAAAGCATCCGGATGGGCTGATTTTACCATCGCTGCATGTGGCTAACCGCGAGCTGCGCCGGGCAAAAGGTCAGGTTCAGAAGTGGGAGCGAGTCTGCGCCGCGCTGCGGGAGCTGAACAAGTGCCGGGATATTCTCCGGGATATTACCGCCACCAGAGAACAGCAGCGGTGAGTGGGTGGAAGACGTGGTGTCGGGCTGAAATTCTGATACTCCGGCTGTGCGCGGGAACGATGACTGTCGAAAGTATCGGCAGTCTGATTGGTCGTAGCGAGGCAGCGGTCAGAGCGAAAGCCCGGGATAAGGGAATAAGCCTGATGCTGCAGGGTGATTTTCGCCTGTCAGCCAAATTACCGTATAAAGCGATGGACTGCCTGAAGCGAAACGGACTGATTGGCGCTGAGGATAGTTTACGATGACCTGGCCTGAGGCATTCGTAACGGTAGGAGTTGCAATGGCGGTAGCGCTGGTGGTTTATTCGATTTGCCGCTGGGGTTGACGTAATTACTAATCCGGGGCTATATTCACCGCACGGTCGAGTTGACCGTCGGGATTGAGACCCCGGATAGAAACCGCGACAGACACACGCCGCGAGCGTGTTTTTTATTGTCGTATGCACGCGCACATCTGAATTATGGTGGGGCGTATAGGGGAGCTGAAAAGCTCGCCGGTTGGTTTCCCGGTAGTCTCAACCCTGTACGTCTCACCACCCGACGATTGAGACCTGACGGTGGTGATAGTTTAGAAACCACCCTAGGGTGTCGTTATGACTACTCAAATCTCTGTTGAAACTCTTGTTGCTATTACTTACAACCAAATCCCTGTAATTACCACTGAGTTGTTGGCGCATCTTTATGGTGCAGACGTTAAGAATATTCAAAACAACTTTGCAAGGAATGTAGGGCGCTTTCAGATTGGAAAACACTTTTTTAAGATCGAAGGTGAAGAGTTACGTGAATTGAAGCACAGACCATCTTTAAGTGGGTCTGTGAAAATCGCCCGTAACGTTCGTTCCCTCATCCTCTGGACAGAACGCGGAGCAGCCCGTCATGCAAAAATGCTCGAAACCGATCAGGCGTGGGAAGTATTCGAAAAACTCGAAGACAGTTACTTCAACCAGTACGAGAAAGAGCGGACTATGGGAAAAATGAATATCGATTTTCACCTGGCGATCCGTGACGATAAAACCGCCTTCATCCGAAGTTATGCGCCTGGCGAGCTGGTGACGGTTGAAGAAGCCCTGGCTTTGCTTAAATCGCGCGGATGGCTGGTAATGCCACGAGATGAACTGGCCGGAAAATTAATGGAGCTTTAACCGATTGAGTTAACCTTGATATGGGAATTCCCATATCGGGAGAACATTACCATCGGGGATAAAATGATTTGCGGGGAAAGAAGAGTTAAGTAGAATTGCTGCGGGTGCTTGAGGCTGTCTGCCTCGGGCATGCCGCCGTAAGGCAGACAGAGAAAAGCCCCAGTTAACATTACGCGTCTTGCAGGACGCTTAACATTAATCTGAGGCCAATTTCATGCTTTGCACATGTAGGTTAGCCTCTTACGTGCCGAAAGGCAAGGAGAAGCAGGCTATGAAGCAGCAAAAGGCGATGTTAATCGCCCTGATTGTCATCTGTTTAACCGTCATAGTGACGGCACTGGTAACGAGGAAAGACCTCTGCGAGGTACGAATCCGAACCGGCCAGACGGAGGTCGCTGTCTTCACAGCTTACGAACCTGAGGAGTAAGAGACTTGGCGAGGGAGAAATCCCTCGCCACCTCTGATGTGTCAGGCATCCTCAACGCACCCGCACTTAACCTGCTTCGGCGGGTTTTGTTGTATTAGAATATCAGGATATTACCTGGATCCCGTTTTTCTCGACAACTGAAAGAAGCCGAAGAGCTGCACCTCCCGGGCGTTTCACTCCTCGTTCCCAGTCTGATATCAGGTTTTTACTGACGTTGAGGTATCTGGCAAAAACAGGTTGAGACAGATGCTCTCGTTCTCGCAGTGCACGGATCCTTTCTGGAGACATTACCGGCGCAGGCTGAAGACAAGTTTCATCGAATTCGCGCATAGTTTGTTTTGTGATTGCACCGATATCATGGAGTGACTCCATCATTTCATGTACAGATGCAAGTGCATCACTGCGGTAATTTTTACTCATTGGGTACCTCCGTGAACTGGCCTTGTTGAATCAATTGTGCCAGCTGTTCATCAGTAAGATTGAGGACATGGGGAGCGGCTTTTCGAAAAGCATTTTCCTCTATAGCAGTGATATTCTCTCGTTCATTCTTTGCGTATGCGTAGATGAAAAAGGCTTTTTCTGCAACGCGGTAAAAAATTATTGTCCGGTAACCGCCTGATTTTCCGCCACCACTTCGGGCTAATCTTTGTTTAATGACACCACTACCCAAATTTGCGGATATGATCCCCCTTATCGGCCTGCTCCACGATTTTGCGCAGCGATTTATCGGAAATCCGATGTTTTCGGGCGAAACGTTCAAACCAGGCGTTTTTGAAAATTCGCATACCTGCCTCTGCATTTTATATAACACATAGTGTTACACTATGTGGACTATGGAGGCAATCTTTATTTGAGAATGCTTGCTGATTTATCCGTGTTCAAAAAACAGACGTAATTCAGATTGTATAAACGGCAGACAGAAAAAGTCATTGTTCTTGCGCATAAAATCCTCAGATTTACTGAGTGAAATGCGTCTCTTTTCATGGTTATAGTCCGAGAGAAGCGATAATGCATTTCATTTCCTTTACGTCAGGAGGTGTTGTGAAAATCCCAGCCAGTTTGATCCCGGGGTTTTATGAGAGCACGCGCCCGGTTGTTGTTTACAGAAACAGTGATGGTTCTTTTCAATGTGGTTTTGTTATGCGAAGTAATGAGGTTGTTGTAAGCCTTTCTCTTCTTTCTGAGGTAAGAGAGTTGGCAGGACTACCTGTTGATGATATTCAGAAGCAGCTATAAAATCAGGCTGACTTGAACCGTCGCTGAGAAACACCGTGCCACCGGAGATCCCGATGGCGCACGATAGCAGATTGCACAATTCTGCCGCCCTTGCCAGTAGGCAAGGGCGGTGTTCGCACGTATTTAAAACCGACTGGTTCCAGCATCCCCCATGCACTGAAGAACAGGCCGAATGGCTGATCCAGTGTTACCGCAGGTGCGGATATGAGTTTGAGAAAGCCCTCAGCTTCGATCGTCGTCACTGGATAATCTCCGTCAGGCTCCCTTATTCCGAACGCCCACCGCGTCCGTCCCGCACATTCCAGCAGCGCATCTGGAGGTAACGTGCGGGTATTACTTCGACCTGTTCTGGTACCGGAACTCGGTCTGGTTATCGTTAAGCCAGACCGTGAATCAATGTCAGTATTCCATAACGGCAGAATATTGGTGGAGCCGGAACCGAAAAACATGCGCGGTCTGCCGTCCGGAGTCGTTCCTGCCGTTCGCCAGCCGCTGGCAGAGGATAAAACATTACTGCCATTTTTCAGCGATGAGCGGGTTATTCGTGCAGCAGGTGGTGCAGGTGCACTGTCTGACTGGTTATTACGTCACGTGAAATCCTGCCAGTGGCCACACGGCGATTATCATCACAGCGAAACAGTCATTCACCGTTACGGTACCGGCGCGATGGTGTTGTGCTGGCACTGTGACAACCAGCTGCGCAACCAGACATCAGAATCACTCGATCAACTTGCTCAGCAGAATCTGGTTGCCTGGATGATTGATGTCATCCGTCACGCAATAAGCGGTACGCAGGAGAGGGAGTTATCGCTGGCCGAATTATCCTGGTGGGCGGCCTGCAATCAGGTGGTGGATGCACTACCTGAGGCAGTAGCGCGTCGTTCGCTGGGATTACCGGTGGAAAAAATCCGCTCCGTATACCGTGAGAGTGACATCGTACCGGGAGAACAGACAGCCATCAGCATACTGAAGCAGCGCACAAAAAATATTGCGCTGCCACTTCACGTCCACCAGCAACAGCCCCCACCCCAGGAAAAGACGTTAGTAAGCATCGCCGTTGATCCGGAGTCTCCGGCTCAGTACCTCCAGCGCCAGAAACCACAACGGGAAGAGATGCCTGTATACACGCGCTGGGTAAAAACGCAGAAATGCATGACGTGCGGTAATCAGGCAGATGATCCGCATCACATCATTGGTCATGGACTGGGAGGGATGGGAACAAAGGCTGACGATTTGTTTGTTATTCCGTTGTGCCGTAAATGCCATAACAAACTACATGCCGGAGTAAAAGATTTTGAAGAAAAACACGGCAGTCAGCTGTTGTTGCTGATTCGTTTTTTAATGCACGCGAGAAATTCGGGTGTTCTGAAGTGGAAAGCATAAATGACCGAACGCATAGAATTTGTTTTGCCTTACCCGCCGACGGTGAACACTTACTGGCGACGCCGTGGCAGCACATATTTTGTATCAAAAGCCGGGGAGCGTTATCGCCGGGCAGTGGCGCTTATTGTTCGCCAGCAGCACTTGAAATTAAGCCTGTCCGGACGGCTGGCAATAAAAATTATTGCAGAACCACCGGATAAGCGCCGCCGTGACCTGGACAATATTCTGAAAGCGCCGCTGGATGCGCTGACGCATGCGGGGTTGCTAATGGACGATGAGCAGTTTGATGAAATCAATATCGTTCGTGCTCAGCCAGTATCTGGTGGACGTCTGGGGGTGAAGATTTACCCCATAATGCTTGAAGGGCAGGTCAAAAAATGAAACTGGAAGATTTACCGAAATACTACTCCCCAAAATCCCCCGGCCTGACTGATGCATCGGCCTCAACGTCGAAAGATGCGCTGAGTATCACTGATGTGATGGCCGCGCAGGGCATGACACAGAATCGGGCTGAGATGGGGTTTTCTGCGTTCCTTGGGAAAATGGGCATTAGTATGAATGACAGAGAGCGGGCAACAGAATTGCTGACAGAATATGCACTCAGTCGGTGTGATCGCGTGGCGGCGTTAAGAAAACTCCCGGCAGAAATAAAACCGGCAGTGATGCGTATTATGGCTTCGTATGCGTTTGAAGATTATGCCCGTAGCGCGGCGAGCAAAAAACAGTGCCCCTGCTGTCACGGAAAAAAATTTATTGAAAGCGAGGTTTTTACAAACAAGATCCAGTATCCGGATGGTAAGCCGCCAGTGTGGGCAAAGTGCACAAAAGGCGTGTATCCGTCTTACTGGGAGGAATGGAAAAAAGTCAGGGAGGTGGTAAAAGTTGCCTGTCCGGAGTGTGGAGGGAAGGGAGAGGTATCCACTGCCTGTAAAGATTGTCGTGGGCGCGGTGTTGCCATTCATCGTGAAGAGTCGGAAAAACAGGGTGTGCCGGTTTTCAGAAACTGTCAGCGTTGTGGTGGGCGTGGCTATGAAAGATTACCTTCAACGGAGGCATTTAATGCCATATGTAATGTAACCGATGCCATATCTCTTGATACATGGAAAAAAACAGTTAAACGTTTTTACGATACGCTGGTGGTGCAGTTTGATATTGAAGAAGCATGGGCAGAACAACAACTGAAAAAGGTGACCAGATAGCTTTGTTGATTTTTCCCGAATCTGTGGTAAATTTGCCCTAACGATGGGCGTTTTATGCCTGACGTTAGAAGATTTTTTACACCCCGCCGCCTGGCGGGTTTTTTATGACTGAAATCGCGTCAGTACAGTAAACGCGCTGGTGGCGGTGAATACCTGTCTTTCAGCTTGCTGGCTTTTTCGACAAGAGTTATTGGTGTGTCACGTTAACCGGAAAAGGGAAAAAGACATGCTGAAACAGCAGGATATGACCGAAACCGCCAGAGTGGTGTTTAATGAATTAAGCGTCACCGAACCGGCGACAGTCGGGGAGATTGCGCAGAATACTTACCTTTCACGCGAACGCTGCCAGTTAATACTGACCCAGCTGGTTATGGCGGGTCTGGCAGACTATCAGTTCGGTTGTTACAGACGCCTTCAGTCCTGAAGGCTTTTTTATTTGTGGTAAATGGGCGGCTGGTGGGTGTTAGGGGCACTCACCAGCCATCTGCTCATGCGTCCGGATCACAAGCAAACCTCAGGCCCACTGCTTTGCGCAAAAGCAGAATGAGCCTATCAGAGACAGGCTTAATGATCCATGCTTAGTACTGTAAAAATATCCAGTTGTGAGTTAATCAACGCCGACTGCCTGGAATTTATCCGGTCGTTACCCGAAAATTCTGTTGACCTGATAGTCACGGACCCGCCGTACTTTAAAGTGAAGCCTGAGGGCTGGGATAACCAGTGGAAGGGCGACGATGATTACCTGAAGTGGCTGGACCAGTGTCTTGCGCAGTTCTGGCGGGTGCTGAAACCTGCCGGAAGTCTTTACCTGTTCTGTGGCCATCGCCTGGCGTCTGACATTGAAATCATGATGCGTGAACGCTTCAATGTGCTGAACCATATTATCTGGGCGAAGCCGTCCGGACGCTGGAACGGGTGCAACAAGGAAAGCCTGAGGGCATATTTCCCCGCCACAGAGCGCATTCTGTTCGCGGAACATTATCAGGGGCCGTATCGCCCGAAAGATGCCGGGTATGAGGCGAAGGGCAGGGCACTGAAACAGCATGTGATGGCTCCGCTGATTGCTTACTTTCGTGATGCGCGTGCTGCCCTGGGGATAACGGCAAAACAGATTGCTGATGCCACAGGAAAGAAAAACATGGTGTCGCACTGGTTCAGTGCCAGCCAGTGGCAGCTACCGGACGAAAGCGATTATCTGAAATTACAGGCGCTGTTTGCCCGGGTGGCAGAAGAGAAGCATCAGCGCGGAGAACTGGAAAAGCCACATCACCAACTGGTCAGCACATACAGTGAACTGAACCGGCAGTATACGGAACTGCAGAGTGAATATAAGCATCTGCGGCGGTATTTTGGTGTGACGGTGCAGGTGCCGTACACCGATGTGTGGACGCATAAACCGGTGCAGTACTATCCCGGGAAACATCCGTGCGAAAAACCGGCAGAAATGCTGCAGCAGATAATCAGTGCGAGCAGTCGTCCGGGTGACCTGGTTGCAGATTTCTTCATGGGGTCAGGTTCGACAGTCAAAGCAGCGATAGCGCTGGGACGTCGTGCAACTGGCGTTGAGCTGGAGACTGAACGTTTTGAGCAGACGGTCAGGGAAGTACAGGATTTAGTCAGTCAGAATGGATGATATTGCAGGATTAGTTACGTACCGTTATTATCCTGCGCCCGGCCCTTTAGCTCAGTGGTGAGAGCGAGCGACTCATAATCGCCAGGTCGCTGGTTCAAATCCAGCAAGGGCCACCATATCACATACCGCCATTAGCTCATCGGGATAGAGCGCCAGCCTTCGAAGCTGGCTGCGCGGGGTTCGAGTCCTCGATGGCGGTCCATTATCAGCATCATGCGTTGTTAGCTCAGCCGGACAGAGCAATTGCCTTCTAAGCAATCGGTCACTGGTTCGAATCCAGTACAACGCGCCAGACTTATTTTTCCCGGCTCGCTTTTGCGGGCCTTTTTTGTCTCCGCGCCACGCCCGGCGCATATCAACCACAGAGCTTTCGGGGGTGAGCTTACGGAGTGGTCAGTGTGACTTTCTCTGTGGGCAGATCGCTCCCGGGCGTTGGCTCACCCACCCAAAGGAACGTCACGATGTTTGGAATCTTCAAAAAGAAAACCCGCAGAGCGGCTGCGGAAATTAAAAAGTTTGAAAAACGCGATCTGGCACAAGCAGTGATTAACGCTGCATACCTGGTGGCTTATGCCGATGGTGAATGTGAGGCTTCCGAGAAAGCGAAGATCGAACAGGTATTACGTAACCAGCCCACCTTGTCCGCGTTTACGTCAGAAATTAATGCGATTAGCGCAACCATTATCGGTCAGCTGGATACGAACTTTAAAATTGGTCGTCGTGCGGCGTTACGTGAGATCGAGGATGTGAAACACGATACGCGTGAAGCGGAAGACGTGCTGGATGTGGCGGTGGCCATTGCCGAAGCAGACGGCGAAATAGAGCCGGAAGAGCGCAAGGTGCTGGAAGAGATTGCCGGTGTTCTGGGCCTTCGTCTGGAGAATCATCTGTGACGGTAAAAATGCGTCTGGCTGTGGTTGCGCTCCTGCTGTTTCTGGTGGTGATGGTGGACTTCAGCAGCCGGATAATGTCAGTGCTGGCTGACGGTGTGCTGGTGGCGGGTGTGGTGGTTGTTGCTTTCCCGTTGCTGAAAAAGAAAGCATCAGGCGATTAGCAGGGTATCAGTTACCCGTTGAAATTTTTAAATACCTCACAATTCAGGCGGTTGACTGTTGTCTGGTTTGCGGGGAGTTTGTTAAAAGAAACTGGCATGGTGAATCCCCCTGTGCGGAGGGGCAATCAGCAACTGGTGTTTTGTCACCGACCCTTATCCTTTCTGTGCGGGTTCAGGTGCTGATACTGAACTCACCGGGAGGCACCCGGCACCATGCAATGGCACATAGCGCCACTCTCC
>OICB01001089.1_pt1 | contig 12368 bp, 12 predicted proteins | sample 1581121 | NCBI WGS metagenome assembly OICB01 (sample SAMEA3882544, study PRJEB24775) | human gut metagenome | biome: human-associated habitat; feature: intestine environment; material: feces | place: Netherlands | collected 2009/2010 | reverse complement strand
TCGCTGCATTTGATATTTTCAAAATCATCGCATTTTTCGTATGATGTAATGTGAATGATCTGCTCTTTTTTTTCAATGTGCCGTTTTACAAGCTCCGGAATTTTATTTCTGTTTTTTGTACCGGTTACTATATCTGCTTCCGGAAGCTTATCAGCTATTTCCGGAGAAGCCTGAGGGAGACAGCCGGTAAGAACTATAACGGCATCCGGATTCAATTTTCTTATACGTTTTAAAGTATGAATTGTTTTGCTGTCTCCCGAGGAGGTTACAGTACAGGAATTAATTACGATTACGTCGGCATCGGCAGGAGTATCCGAAATATCGTAATTTTCCGATATAAAGATTTCTTTAATGCTTTCGGTTTCATATTGATTTACTTTACAGCCGAAGCTGATAAAATGAGCATTCATATTTTTTACCTTTCGTTTAATAATGTGTTTATGTTTAACAAATTTAAACAATGTATATTGTGCAGACATTACAAAATAATCAAGGTGAATAAAAACAGACTGAATGTCAGCTTATTCATTATACTAAATTTACGAAAATATTTCAATTGTATTGACTTTATTTTTTAAGAGTGGTATTATTTATACAGCGGAAAGAAATTATAAAAATTCCGCATGAAGTAATTGCTTGTAATTTAGGAGGTATAATTATGGTAACTTATAAGATTTCTCTGGCAGCAATCAATGATGTAAAAGATTTTGTGAACATTGTAATGAGATATGACTTTGACGTTGATTTGATTTCAGGCAGATATGCTGTAGATGCAAAGTCAATTATGGGTATTTTCAGTCTTGATCTTTCAAAGCCTATCGAACTTAAGGCTCATACAGATGAACCCGGTGATTTTGCAAAGGATATTGAAAAATATATTGTAAAATAATAGTAAAGTAATATTGTGGAATTTGCTTTTAAGCGCAGATAGTAAAAGCCGTCGGTAAAAGAACTGACGGCTTTAATTTTTTTAAAAATATTTGCATATAATTTCCATAATAATACTTTTTTGGGAGAGTTGTTATGAAAAAAATCATATCATTGTGTATATCTGCGCTTTTATTTATTATTACTCCCTGTACTTGCTTTGCGGAGGAAGAAACCAAGAACTATGTACAGTGTACTCTGCTTATGGAAGCTTCCACAGGGACTGTAATAAGTGAGGAAAATGGCTATAAACGTGTTCCTCAGGGTACGCTTAACAAGCTTATGACTGTTCTTCTTACAGCTGAGGAAATTGAATGCGGTAAGATGTCGGTTGATACTAAGCTTACAGCCAGCGCTAATGCAAATCAACAGCAGGGAGCGGTAGTATGGCTTATGCAAGGAGAAACAATAACTGTTGACGAATTACTTAAAGCCGTTATAATCGGAAATGCAAATGATGCGTCAATGGTGCTGGCGGAAGAGATCGGCGGAGATGAAAATGAATTTGTCGGCATGATGAATGCCAGAGCATTTGAACTGGGGATGAGAGATACTGTATTTAAAAACTGTGCTGGGTATGATGCGCAGGGGCAGTATTCTACCGCCTATGACACAGCTTTGCTTACACGTGAACTTTTAAAGCATGATTTTCTTAAAAGTTATATGACTTCCTGGATGGATAGTGTACGAAACGGTCAGACAGAACTTGTAAATGAAAACAGACTGGTGAGAACATATGAAGGTATTCTGGGAGTTAAGGCGGGGCATTCTGAGGAATCAGGATATACTTTATCACTTGCGGCAGAAAGGGACGGTCAGGTATATATATCAGTTGTTATGGGATGTTCGGACAAGGATGAAAGATTTGCTGTGGGGAAATCGCTTTTAGCGGCAGGATTTTCTTCGTATAAGGTAACTACTCCGGCGTTCTCAAATGAATTTTTAAAGCCGCTTTCAGTTCATCACGGCGTTGACGATGCTGTTGAAATTGAAGCAGAGGATCTGACGGGCTTGGTCGTTCCTAAAAGCGGCGATGAGCTAAGTTCTGTTATTTTTATACCGGAATATGTTGAAGCACCTGTAAAAAAAGGTCAGAAAATTGGTACGGTAGGCTTTTACAACGGAGACGCATTGCTTTATGAAACCAATCTTATTGCTTCGGAATCAGTTGAATGTATGACCTTTTCAATAGCATTGAAAAAATATTTGTACATTATGTATAAATAAATCGCTTGATAATTGTAAGTAATAAACAATAATGAAGTTATGTCTTGAAAATAAAAAGGAAATATAGTAAAATGATAAGGGTAAGAATATATTGAGAAAAATTTTAATTATGCTTATTATTGACTGGAGGAAACTGAAATGTCTTTGAAGTTGAACAGCAAATATGTTCAGAAATTTGTTAACGAAGATGAAATGAGCGGTATCAAGGCTCAGGTGGAAACTGCGGCTAAGGTTCTTCATGATAGAACCGGTCTTGGCAACGATTTTCTTGGATGGCTTGATCTGCCGGTTGATTATGATAAGGAAGAGTTTTCCAGAATCAAGGCTGCTGCTGAAAAAATTAAGAAAACAGCCGATATTCTTATTGTGATCGGTATCGGAGGTTCTTATCTTGGAGCCAGAGCAGCTATTGAACTGCTGAAATCTCCATTCTATAATAATATGAAAAAGGATACGCCTGATATTTATTATGTTGGCAATAATATTAATCCGACATATCTTCAGGAAATTCTTTCTATTTGTGAGGGTAAGGATATTGCAGTAAATGTTATTTCTAAATCCGGTACTACTACTGAACCTGCGCTTGCTTTCAGAATTTTCAAAAAGCTTGTTGAAGACAAGTATGGACGTGATGGAGCAAAGGAAAGAATTTTCTGTACCACAGACAAGGCGAGGGGAACACTTAAAAATCTTGCCGATGCCGAAGGATACGAAACATTTGTTATTCCTGATGATGTAGGCGGACGTTATTCAGTGCTTACAGCAGTAGGACTTCTTCCAATTGCAGTGGCAGGCTGTGACATTGACGGACTTATGAAGGGCGCTGCACAGGCAAGAGAAGATTTTTCAGCTGATTTTGACAATAACGACTGTTATAAATATGCGGCTCTTAGAAATATTCTTTATCGTAAGGGTAAAGCAGTTGAGCTTATGGTTTCATATGATCCTGCATTCTGCATGATGTTAGAATGGTATAAGCAGCTCTTTGGTGAAAGTGAAGGTAAGGATAACAAGGGTATTTTACCGGATTCAGTTGTATTCTCAACAGATTTGCATTCAATGGGTCAGTTTATTCAGGACGGTTCCAGAATTATGTTTGAAACTGTTATTGATATTAAAAATCCTAAGCAGGATCTTTTCCTTGAAGACGATGCTGAAAATATTGACGGTTTGAATTTCCTGACAAATCAGAATATGTCAGTAGTAAACAGAAAGGCTTTTGAAGGTACTGTATTAGCTCATACAGAAGGCGGCGTTCCTAATATTATTCTGGAGCTTGACAAGATAGATGAAGAAAATCTCGGATATATGATTTATTTCTTTGAAAAGGCTTGTGCAGTATCAGGATATGTTATGGGAGTAAATCCGTTTAATCAGCCGGGCGTTGAAAGCTATAAATCCAATATGTTTGCACTTCTCGGCAAGCCGGGTTATGAAGATCAGAAAGAGGCGCTGGAGGCTAAGCTGAGATAATTAAAAAACACTTATATGAGTGTCCTTGAGGATATTCATTTAAGAATGCTGTGACCTGATTTAAGGTCCTGCAATAAAACGCATTATACAATGCAGCAATATTTATGTCATGCGTATGACGGAAGGAGTTATAAATGATTAAGTTAATAACAGGCAAAAAGGGTACAGGTAAAACAAAAGTTCTTATCGATATGATCAATGATGCAGTTAAGTCAACAAACGGCGATCTAATCTGTATTGAAAAGGGAGCTAAGCTTACTTATGACATCAGCTATAAGGTAAGACTTGTTGATGCAGAACGTTTTAATGTTTCAGGTTACGATTCATTCTATGGTTTTGTTGCCGGAATGCTCGCAGGAAATTACGATATCAAGGAAATCTTTGTTGATTCAATTCTTAAAATCGGCGGTACTGATTTTGATGAATTCGGCATTATGCTTGATAAGCTGGACAAGCTTACAGGCGATGACACACAGGTTATTTTCACAGTTTCAGCTGATAATGAAGAACTGCCTGCAAGTGTTACAAAATTTGCCGATTAATAAAAAAAGTATTGACAATAAGCGACGTTTTGTATATAATAGAATTTGTGATGCTTGTAAGGGAGTAAATTTATGACAGCGGATTTACGTCAGGTTTTTAATATAATCGGAGAGCGTAAGGAATTTGAGTTTGAAATTCCTCTTACCGAATTGGAACAGTCATGCGGCTATGATTTTGCAGGATCTGTAACAGTTTCCGGAAGCTTTTATAATCGTGCTGACGTTGTTCATATGGATTATTCCGTAAAGTTTACATTAAATATCGTCTGTGACAGATGCTTGAAAGAATTGAAAAGGGATTATTTCTATGAATTTAAGCATGTAATTGTCAGTGCCTTAAATTCTGACAACGATGAGTATATTGTTGCGGAAAATTATAGGGTCGATGTAAATGAGATTGCTCTTTCGGACTTGCTTCTTGAACTGCCAACTAAACTGCTTTGCAGTGATGATTGCATGGGACTTTGCCCTGTGTGCGGCTGTGACTTGAACGAATCCGAGTGTAATTGCCAAAAAAACTGAGCTTTGTTGAAGCAAAGCTGTAAGGAGGTGCCGGAATGGCTGTACCAAAGAGAAAAACTTCCAAGGCTAGACGTGATAAAAGACGTTCTGCTGTTTGGAAGCTGGATGCACCTGCGTTCAGCAGATGCGATAACTGCGGTGAATTAAAGGCTCCGCATAAGGTTTGTAAGAATTGTGGATTCTACAAGGGCGTTGAGGTTATCAAAATGGATGCCGAATAATGCTTGAGAGGAGGAGAGGAGGAGCAATCTTCCTCTCCTTTCCGTTTATATAAGATTTTTTATGTTAAAACTAAATAAAGAAAGGGGATGTTTAAATGTCATTGCCTGTAGTTGCAGTGGTTGGACGTCCAAATGTCGGAAAATCAACACTGTTTAATAAATTGGTAGGTCAGCGGATTTCTATAGTTGAGGATACTTCCGGCGTTACCAGAGATAGAATTTATTCAAAATGCGAGTGGCGTGCCAGAGAATTTATGGTAGTCGATACCGGAGGTATTGAACCGGCGTCCGACGATATTATCCTGTCCCAGATGAGACGTCAGGCAGAGCTTGCTATTGAAAGAGCTGATGTTATTGTTCTGGTAACGGATGTCAGGTGCGGAGTGACTTCAACTGATCATGAGGTTGCTTTAATGCTTCAAAAAAGCGGGAAACCTGTGGTGCTTGCAGTAAACAAATGTGATACTATCGGTGAAACTCCTGTTGAAATATATGAATTTTATAATCTTGGTCTGGGAGATCCTTTTCCGATCTCTTCTCAGCATGGTCACGGAACAGGAGATCTTCTTGATGAAATATTTAAATATTTTCCTGATGATAAAACAGAGGATTACGAAGAGGATTACATTAAGGTTGCTATTATAGGAAAACCGAATGTGGGTAAGTCTTCTTTGATAAATAAAATAGCAGGTGAAGAACGGGTAATCGTTTCAAATATTGCCGGTACTACCCGTGACGCAACGGATACTGTCATTGAAAATGATGAAGGTAAATTTGTATTTATTGATACGGCAGGAATCAGAAAAAAATCAAAGGTAAATGAAAGAATAGAACATTACAGTGTGCTACGTGCATATATGGCTGTTGACAGAGCTGACGTATGCGTTATCGTCATTGATGCTGAAGTGGGATTTACTGAACAGGATTCAAAAATTGCCGGTTATGCTCATGAACAGGGAAAAGCGTCAATAATTGCTGTAAATAAATGGGATGCAATTGAAAAAGGCGATAATACAATGAAGGAATTTCAGACGAAATTGGAAAATGACTTTAGCTTTATGTCATATGTTCCTTTTGTTTTTATTTCTGCTAAAACCGGACAGAGAGTGAACAAGCTGTTTGAGATGATAAAATATGTCAATGAGCAGAATTGTATGAGAATTTCAACAGGTATGCTAAACGATGTTCTTGCATATGCTACTACAAGAGTACAGCCGCCTTCGGATAAAGGCAGAAGACTGAAAATTTATTATATGACGCAGGCGTCTACTAAACCGCCTACATTTGTAACTTTTGTAAATCGTTCTGATTTATTCCACTTTTCATATCAGCGTTATCTTGAAAATCAGATAAGAGGCACATTCGGACTTTCCGGTACGCCTGTAAGATTTGTAGTAAGGGAACGAGGAGACAAATAATGGTTTTACAGATTCTTATGGCAGTTGTATTTTCAGCAGTAGTTTCATATCTTTTGGGCAGCTGTAATTCTTCGATTATAGTAGTAAAGCTTTTGAAGGGTGAGGATATCAGAAAGTTCGGCAGCTTTAATGCCGGACTTACCAATACACTAAGATGCTTTGGCAAGCTTCCGGCAGCGTTTACTCTTATAGGAGATCTGCTTAAAGGTATTATAGCTGTTATTATCTGTAAGCTTATATGCGGCTTGTTAGGAGTGGGACTTGGACCTGATAATGACGTACATTTTATTGGTTATATTGCCGGTTTTTTTGCGGTTATCGGTCATATTTTTCCGCTTTATTACGGATTTAAGGGCGGTAAAGGCGTACTTGTAGGAGTTTCAGTATTTTTGGTAATCGATCCGATTGTATTCGGAATATTAATTTTGATTTTTGCAGTTATTCTGGCATTTAGTAAATATGTTTCTTTATCGTCAATTATTGCTACGATTTGCTGTCCGTTTATTACTTTTTTAATGCAATATTTTGCTGAGGGTACTTCTTTAAAATTGTCTGTTGTTTATGCAGTATTAACGCTGCCTATATGTATACTGGTAATATTTATGCACAGAACCAATATTACCAGACTGAAAAATGGAACTGAAAATAGATTTTCATTTCATAAAAAGGAGGAATAAATATGGCAAAGATAACAATACTGGGTTCCGGAGGATTCGGAATGTCTCTTGCTGTTATGCTGAACCGTATCGGTCATAAGGTTACAGTTTGGTCGGCATTTCAGAAAGAACTTGATAATATAAAAGCCGACGGAGAACATAAGTCAAAGCTGCCGGGAGTAAAGATTCCTGAATCAATTGAGCTTAATGCAGATATTTCATGCGTAACAGGCAGCGACATTGTTCTTCTTGGAATACCGTCTCCTTATGTGAGAGACGTGGTCAGAAAAGCATCACCTTTTATAACTGAAGAAATGGTAGTTGTCAATACCAGCAAAGGACTGGAAAACGGTACTCATAAGCTTATCAGCGATGTTATCCGAGAAGAAGTAAAGGAATCGCCTATTGTAATTCTCTCCGGACCGTCTCATGCCGAGGAGGTTGCTCTTGGTATTCCAACAACCGTGGTGGCAGCTTCGGAAGATTTGGAAGCGGCGGCTTATATTCAGGATACGATGAGCAGTAATGTTTTCAGAATTTATATAAATAGTGATGTGGTAGGCTGTGAAATAGGCGGAGCTCTAAAAAATATAATTGCGGTCTGCGCCGGAATATGCGACGGTTTAAATTACGGCGACAATACCAAAGCTGCTCTCATGACAAGAGGCATCACTGAAATCGGAAGACTTGGCGTAGCCCTTGGAGCGTCTGCCTCAACCTTTGCAGGACTTACCGGAATAGGCGACCTTATTGTTACATGTACCAGTATGCACAGCAGAAACAGACGTGCGGGGATTCTTATCGGTCAGGGAGTAAGCCCCGAAGAGGCGGTAAAGCTTGTAGGTACGGTTGAAGGCTATAACTGCTGTAAAGTGGCTCTAGAGCTTGCAAATAAAGTAGGAGTTTCCATGCCGATTACCGAGCAGCTCAATAACGTACTTTTTAATAAAGGCAATGTTAAAGAGGCTTTGGGAAAACTTATGTCAAGACCTAAAAAATGTGAAACAGAGGAAATTATTTAATTTAATCCCTTTCAGAAAGTAATTTTCTGGAAGGGACTTTTTTGAGTTGAAAAATAAATAAAAAAATGTTAAAATTAAAATATACTTTTTTGAAAGGCAGTAAATTATGGACATTAATAAAAAATTAGCGGAAGAATTTAAATTAAGACAGGAACAGGTTGACAATACTGTAGCGCTTATTGATGACGGCAAAACAATACCGTTTATAGCACGATATAGAAAAGAGCTGACAGGTTCACTTGATGACCAGCTGCTCAGAGAACTGAATGACAGACTTTCATATCTGCGTAATTTGGAAAACAGAAAAAATGAAGTAAGTTCGTCAATTGAAGAACAGGGTAAGCTGACTGAAGAAATTTCAGCGGCACTTGAAAAAGCGGTAACGCTTGTTGAAGTTGAGGATATATACAGACCGTTCAAGCCCAAAAGAAAAACCAGAGCAAGCGTAGCCCGTGACAAGGGACTTGAACCCCTTGCAGAATTTATTATTGAACAGAATATCGACAGCGATCCGGAATCAGAAGCTGAAAAGTATATAAATTCTGAAAAGGAAATTGAAACGGCAGACGCCGCATTGCAGGGCGCAATGGATATAATTGCGGAGGACATTTCAGATAATGCGGAACTCAGAAAGAAAATCAGAGCACTTTATGAAAAAGCGGCAAAAATAGAATCCAGGGCAACAGATGAGGAAGCAGAAACAGTATATCAGAATTATTATGAATTCAGCGAGGGTGTATCCAGAGTTGCCGGACACAGAATCCTTGCCCTTGACAGAGGTGAAAAAGAGGGAGCATTAAAGGTTTCTGTAGTAATTGACGAGGAATTTTGTTTTTCTGTTGCTGAAAAAATGTTTGTTAAAAATAACGGCAGGTGCGGAGAACTTGTTAAAACTGCCGTACAGGATAGCTGTAAGCGTCTTATAATGCCGTCTGTGGAACGTGAGATCAGGTCGGAATTGACTGCTAAAGCCGCTGAGGGAGCAATAAAAGTATTTTCTTCTAATCTGAGACAGCTGCTTTTACAGCCGCCTGTTAAAAATCAGATTACTCTGGGCTTTGACCCGGGTTATTCTCATGGATGTAAGATGGCAGTTGTTGACAGTACGGGTAAGGTTCTTGATTCGGCGATAGTATATCCTACGTTCCGTAAGGATAAGGACAATGCTGCAAAAGCCAAAATAAAAGCTATTATTGAGAAAAACGGCGTAACTGCTATTGCTATCGGTAATGGTACGGCTTCAAGGGAAAGCGAAGCACTTATCGCTGAAATTCTTCATGAAATACCGCAGAAGGTAAGTTATATGGTTGTCAGTGAAGCAGGAGCTTCTGTTTACTCCGCTTCTAAGCTTGCAGCGGAGGAATTTCCGGAATTTGACGTATCTATTAGGGGTGCAATTTCAATTGCAAGACGTTTACAGGATCCTTTAGCAGAACTTGTAAAAATTGATCCCAAGGCTATCGGCGTAGGGCAGTATCAGCACGATATGCCCAAAGCAAGGATGAACGAGGCTCTTTGCGGTGTTGTTGAGGATTGTGTGAATTCTGTAGGCGTTGATCTTAATACCGCTTCTCATTCTCTGCTTTCATATATATCGGGTATAAATGCGTCTGTTGCAAAAAATATTGTTGCATACCGTGAAGAAAACGGTGCATTTACCGATAGAAAACAGCTTTTGAAAGTGCCTAAGCTGGGTAAAAAGGCATTTGAGCAGTGCGCCGGATTTTTAAGGGTAAGGGACGGAAAAAATCCGCTGGACAATACAGCTGTTCATCCAGAGAGCTATGAGGCTGCAAAAGGACTTATGGAACAGTGCGGATTTAAGCTTACTGATATTGGTACATCCGAAATGGGAAAAATCAAAGATACAGTTAATCAAAGGGGCAGAAAATCAGTATGTGAAAAACTTGGAATCGGTGTGCCGACTCTTACGGACATAATTGAAGAATTGCAGAAACCGGGACGGGATCCCCGTGACGAGCTGCCTGCACCGCTTATGAGAAGCGGCGATATTATGGAAATTAAGGATTTGAAGCCTGGTATGGAGCTTGTGGGAACGGTTAGAAATGTTATAGACTTTGGAGCGTTTGTTGATATCGGAGTGCACGAAGACGGTCTTGTGCACATTTCACAGATATGCGACCGCTTTATAAAGCATCCGCTGGAGGCTGTCAAGGTAGGAGAAATCGTAAAGGTCAGGGTTATGGATGTTGACGTTAAAAGAAAAAGAATTTCTCTGACGATGAAAATATAGGAGGGTATAATGAAGAAAATTGACAATGGAAATGCTTTTGATTTTGGACTTGCTGCCGAAGATTATGCAAAGTACAGAGATATTTATCCTGAGGAATTTTATAATAAAATATATGAATTAGGTTTTTATCGTAAATTCCAAAGGGTTTTGGATATGGGAACTGGTTCAGGTGTTCTGCCGAGAAACATGTATAAATACGGTTCTGATATAACTGCTGCTGATATCTCAGAAAATCAAATTAAATATGCTGAAATTTTATCAGAAAATATGAGTATTAAATATTTGACAGGTTCTGATTTGAATCTGAAATTTGATGACAATACTTTTGACTGTATTACTGCTTGTCAGTGTTATTTTTATTTTAATCATGATATCTTTGCTGAAAAAGCGTCACAATGGCTGAACCCAAATGGTAAATTAGGTATGTTTTACATGGGTTGGCTGCCGGAAGAAGACCGTATTGCGCAGATGAGTGAAAATTTAATCAGGAAATATAATCCGGACTGGAGTGGATACGGTGACTACAGACACAAAATAAAACTTCCGGAAATTTATGATGATTATTTCAAGACTGAATGCAGTGAAATTTTCGATGTTAGAGTGCCTTTTACAAGAGAAAGCTGGAATGGAAGAATTAAAGCATGCCGTGGAATAGGTGCATCACTTTCCAAAAACCTGATTAAAGAATTTGAAAATGAGCATATGGAGATGCTTAGAAAAAATGCAGAAGAAAAATTTAGTGTCCTTCATTATTGTGCGGTATTATCGCTTAAAAATAGAAAATAGGAGATTTATATGAAAATAACAAAAGGAAAGCTTATAAAAAGGATAGTTATTATTTTTATTTGTGCTGTTATTCTGATTTTCTGTATAGGTTCATTTTTTGCAGTAAAATCAGTTTTCAGGAAAAACTTTGAACGGAGAGATATTTCGTATTTTACTGCATTTTTAAGATTTGATGATATTGAGGATATATATAAAAAAGTTGTACAGTTTGATTCAGGAGAAAATACTTTGGTCGGATATGTTTTCGGCAGTGAAAACAGTCATGGATTGGTTGTAATGTCTCATGGAATGGGCGGAGGAGCGGAAAGCTATACTTCTGAAATAGTGTATTTTGTTGAAAATGGATATCGTGTATTTGCTTTTGACAATACAGGCTGTTATAACAGTGAGGGAGAAAGTATGATGGGTATGGCACAGTCTGCTATAGATCTTGATGCTGCACTTACATATATTGAATCAAATGATGAACTGAACGGGCTTCCGGTATTGCTTTACGGTCATAGTTGGGGAGGATATGCCGCAGCGGCGGTTCTTGGTTCTGATCATGATATTAAAGCTTCGGTCAGTATTTCCGGATATGACACTCCTATGGGAATAACGGCAGAGTTTTCTGAAAATATGATGGGAAAACCTCTTACCTATATTGAATATCCTTTTATTTGGCTTAATAATAAGCTTACCTTTGGAAGTAAAGCTAATATTTCAGCGGTAGATTCTATAAATTCTTCAGACGCTCATGTAATGATTATTCATGGTACGGGGGATGAAGTGGTAAAATTTGACGGCGCTTCAATTATTTCACATAAAGATGAAATTACAAATCCGAATGTTGTATATAAGGAAATTGACGGTAAATTAAACGGTCATAGTAATATTTTTATGACAGAAGAAGGTGAGGAATATTTAGAGGAATTGAATGAGGAGTATGATGAGCTGGATAAGCAGTATAACGGTGAAATCCCTCATGATATTGAAAAGGATTTTTATGATAAAATCGATAAAAATTTGACAAGTCAGCTTTCAAGGCAGTTTATGAACGATGTAAATGATTTTTATATGAATGCTTTGGAATTATCTAACTGAAATATTATAAAATTTCTTTTTTCCCCTTTACATTTTTGAAAAAATGTATTAAAGTAATATTATTGAAACAGGAGGGAATACAATGACCAAAAATAAAATAAAAAAATCACTTTCACTAATAGCGGTTTCTGCTGCAACAGCTTTAAGCTTAGTCGGTATGTCGATTACACCGTCAACATTTGTGTCTGCCGGTCAGCAGCTGGGACAGACTGATTTTGAAAATGGCGTCGGACTTCC
>OICB01001084.1_pt1 | contig 12403 bp, 10 predicted proteins | sample 1581121 | NCBI WGS metagenome assembly OICB01 (sample SAMEA3882544, study PRJEB24775) | human gut metagenome | biome: human-associated habitat; feature: intestine environment; material: feces | place: Netherlands | collected 2009/2010 | reverse complement strand
TGATTATCAGGCTTTTCCCCTCTATCGGTTTTTCCCTTGTCTCACCCAATTTATCAATTTCCACACCCCTGGCATCTGTTGTTGTCAGGATTTTACCCGGCTGTCCCCTCAGGATTTCTTCATATTTCACTTCCAGACCGATAATTCCCTGATTATCACCTCCCGTAAAGCCAATGACTTTTGAAGCCAGACTTCCACATGGATAGTAACGCTTATAATCTTCATCAACTTTCACCCCTGCCAGACTGCACTCTCTTATCTCATCACCTGTACTTTTTTCCACATTTGTCTTTACTATTTCTATGGAAGAGATTTTCTCCACTCTTTTTCTCACTTCTGCCTCATCTATTTTCAGTTTTTCAGACAGCAGGGCGATTACTTTTTCAGGTTCTTTAATCTGACTGTGGATCACAGAGATTGTACATACCGTCCTGTTTGATGCCAGAACTTTTCCCCTTGCATCCAGAATCTCCCCTCTGGCCGCTTTGATCTCTCTCTCTCTTTCGTGAAGTTCTTTTGCTTTCTTATAATAATAGTCTGATCTGAAACACATAAGATATACCAGTCTTCCGATAAGGCCTGTCATCATTAAAATACAGCAGAGTAATACCACCCATATTTTTCTCTTGTGAAACGTCATATTTTTTTTCATAAAAAAAGCTCCGCAGAGATTGTCATAACAATATATGACCATTCTCTGCGGAGCTATAACTATACGTTTTTATTCCAGACCTGCTTCTTCATTGGTAATACCGTCTGTCTCTTCGTCATTATCCTCAGTCGTCTCAGCTTCATCATCCTCCAGAGGTGCAGGTGCATCAGGATTGGATACTGCATCTCCTGAAGAATCTGCATCCGTACTTCCCGAAGCACTGACAAGATTTGTAGACATCTTATAATTGCCTTCCTCATCCAATATGTGATCTCCATTGGCATCCAGCAGATATCCGTTTTCATCAATCCGGTTTCCATCCCAGTCTATCAGATTGCCATCTGCATCCACCAGATTACCGTCACTGTCAAGTTCACTGTCCGATATGGAAGTACTCTTTAAATGTCCCTTAAACCCTTCCCACAATTCTGTCTCCGGCACTGTTCCATCTTCAGATTCATCCGGCACTACATTCAGATACGGAAGAAGCTCCGAAAGGATTCCCTGTGCAATATACTGCGGATAAGTACTGTTTGCCTGATCCTCTACATTCGGTTCATCTACAACTACATAAATTACCACAGCCGGGTCATCTACAGGAGCAAATCCAATAAAAGAAACCAGATATTTTCCGTTTCCTCGCGGGTATTTCTCCGCTGTACCTGTTTTACCTCCTGAACTGTAACCCTGCACTTTGGAATGACGGCTGGTACCCTGCTGTACACTCAATGCCATATAGCTTCTGATATCACTGGAAATCCTGGAGGAAATCGTCTGCTTCAGAAGTATCGGCGAGATTGTTTTTACAGTTCCGCCATTACTGTCAAGAACCTTTGTCACAAGATGCGGCTGATAATAATATCCGCCATTGATAACGGAACTCATCGCATTGATTTCCTGGATCATGGTACAGGTAAAACCCTGTCCAAAAGCAGAACATGCAAGTTCTGTTTCCCCCATACTGTCCTTAGTATGGATAATACCTGCGCCTTCATTCGGCAGGTCAATCCCTGTCCTTGTTCCGAAATTAAACAGACTCTGTGCTTTGATAAACTGAGTAGCTCCCATCTTGGCACCAATCTGCATCATTGCATCATTACAGGAGTTTGCAATTACCTCTCCCAGTGTCTCTGTGCCATGTGCGCTCGGATAAACCGCACACTTGATCATAGTATCTCCAAAAGTCTGCGATCCATCGCATACAAATGTATCTGTTTCCTGTATCGCACCCTTTTCCAATGCAGAAGCCATGACGATCGGCTTTACAACAGATCCCGGCTCATAGGCATCTGTGACGCAGAAATTACTCCACATACCATTCAGAGCCTCCACTGTTTCCACATCATTCATCGCTTTGATTTCATCTTCTGTATATACAGTGGAAAGATCTCTCGGATTATTCAGATCATAACGGTCACCACCATCCATGGCAATAATCTCACCGGTGGACGGATTTTCAACAATGACACCTATATTCTTGGCCCCCATTGCCTCTTTAAATCCATTAACATATTTCTCAACAATCTGCTGTGCACCGATGTCAATGCTGGTCTGAATGCTTTTTCCATTCACCGCAGCAATAATGGTCTGCTCCACATCTGAATCATCATTGATATACCCATACTGTCTTCCGTCTACGCCTGTCAGTGTGCTGTTATAGTACCCTTCCAGTCCGATATCTGCCACATCTCTGTCCAGTGCAAAACCAATTGTATCGCATGCTGTTTCATTAAACGGGTAACTTCTCAGATAATCCTCTTCAAACCAGACGCCTTTGATATTTGCCCGTTCCTTTGCCTGCGCTTTAGTAAGACCGGAATCTTCATCCTCTGCCTTATATTTTTCAAATTCTTTCTTTTTGTCCATAGACAGCTGTTTTGTCAGTACCTGATACTGACTCTGGCTGGTTCTTGAATCGGTCAAAAGAGAACGCACTGTTTCTTCATCAATCCCCAGCACCTCATTTAAGGCACGTATTGTTGGCTCTACATAGTCCTCATCTGAATTTACAGTTTTACAGTCCAGGATCACATTATAAACTTTATTGCTGGTAGCCAGTATATTTCCGTTCTTGTCATAAATATCGCCTCTCTTTGCCGGCAGTACCTGGCTCTCATATTTCTGCTGTGCCTGGCTTAACACCTGTTTTTTGTATTTGCTTCCACTGGTAGCATTAATATAAGTAATTCTCAGCACTAATATTACCAGAAGCAGTAACACAATTCCAAACAATATCAGCAGCTTTTCTTTCATGTTTTGATTTATTTTTCTCTGTGGTCTTCTTCGACTCTTTCTTCCCGTATTGCTCAATTAATCACCTACTTTGAATCTGGTATATCCTGATACTGTCTTACATAGCTGTTACCCGATGTAGAATAGGTTACTGTCTGATCATCTGACGGATATTTCATCCCCAGTCTCCCCAATGCAGTCTGCTTGATCTTATTCAAATCCACATTTGATGTCACCTGGCTGTAATATGCATCATTGTCTTCTTTTAAATCTGCCAGTTCCTCCTCAAGAGATGCAACTGTACTCATCTTTGCGGTAATCTCTGATTTGTAACGAAGATATTTCACAGAGCAGAATAATATCGCCACACATACAACTGCCAGAAACGCTACAAATCCCCAGTTCATTGCAGTCGCCTTCTGCCTGTTCTTCTGTGCTTCTTTACTCAACTGATGTTTCTGCCTTGGTACCTGCGCAGGACTCGCCTGCACTCTTCGGTTTCGATTGGTCTGCTGCCTTCCCGGATTCTGTCTTCCCGGCTGCCTCTTTCTCTCCGGAACTTCTGCAAGACGTCTGACCGTATTTCCGTCAACATACATTCCTCTGTTTGTTCTGGCACTGGTTCTGCTTCTTCTTGCTGTTTCACTCCTGGTCGTTCTCGCCATTTCATGCCTCTCTAATTATAATACTCTCTCAAAAATCCGAAGCTTTGCACTTTTGGAACGCGGATTCTCTTCCATCTCTGTCTCCCCCGGAAGAATCGGCTTTCTTGTGATCACTTTTCCTTTGGATTTCTTCCCGCATACGCATACAGGAAAATCTGAAGGGCAGGTACACGGATTCTCATTTTTTCTGAAAATCGTCTTTACAATTCTGTCCTCCAGAGAATGAAAAGTGATAATGCAAAGTCTTCCGCCATCATCAAGGATATCGATCATTCCATCCAGAGAATCCCGCAGCACATCGAGCTCTCTGTTAAGCTCAATACGGATTGCCTGAAAAGTTCTCTTGGCCGGATGTCCTGACTTCACCTGCATCTTCATGGGAATGGATTCTCTGATGATCTCTGTCAGTTCTCCGGTGGTTGTGATCGGTTTCACCTGTCTGGCGGCAACAATATGTTTTGCAATATTTTTTGCAAATTTATCTTCACCGTAATCACGAATAATACGGTATAATTCTTTTTCTTCATAGCCATTGACAATATCGCCGGCTGTCTGCGTCTGGCGCTGGTCCATGCGCATATCGAGCGGTGCATCTACCCTGTAGGTAAAACCGCGTTCTTCATTGTCAAGCTGATAGGAAGATACTCCAAGATCAAGGAGAATCCCGTCGACTTTATAGATGCCTCTTGCTGCCAGTTCCTGTACCATGTAACAATAATTGCTGCGAATGATCGTCGCCTGTTTATAGGGGGCTAACCTCTCACTCGCAGCAATTATCGCATCCTGGTCTTGATCTATGCCAATAAATCTCCCCTTGGCAGAAAGTTTCCTGCATACCTCACCGGCATGCCCTGCACCTCCTAAAGTACCATCCACGTAGATTCCGTCCGGTTTGATATCCAAACCTTCAATGGTCTCTTCCAGTAATACAGATTTGTGTTTAAATTCCATCTCCGTCTCCTGTCTGGATTTACTTTGCAAGATACTTCAAACGAGACCTGTCAGATTGTGATTCCCATGTCCTGCATGCTCTCTGCAATGCTGTCCATGTCATCATAATCACAGATCTCATTCCATTTTTCTTTGCTCCAAACTTCAATTCTGTTCAGATTACCTGTCAGAACCACATCTTTCTCCAGACCGGCAAATTCGCGCAGTGTCTGCGGTACAAGGATTCGTCCCTGCCTGTCCAGTTCACATGTAGTTGCTCCAGCTACAAAGAATCGTGAAAAAGTTCTGGCATTTTTATTTGTAAGTGGTAAAGATCTGAGCTTCATTTCAAAGGATTCCCATTCATCCATCGGATAAATGTAAAGACAGCCATCAAGCCCTCTTGTCAGAACAAACTCTTCCCCTAAGAGCTCCCTGAATTTAGAAGGAATGATCAGACGCCCCTTCGCGTCGATCGTGTGGTTATACTCTCCCATGAACATGTTACTCACCTACTCTCGCAAAATCTGAATCTCCCCTTCAGATTTCTCAGGTGGTAATGGACTCTGCCGTTATTCCCCACTCACCACCACTATTCACCACTTTCTACCACTTATGTGCTTATTCTAAACTATTTAGGCTGAAAAAACAAGGGGGAGAAAAAGATTTTTAAAATTTAGAACTCTGTTAACATTTATGAAACAACCTTATTTTTACGAGAAAAATGGGCTTTTATACACAAAAAGTGGGTTGAATTTCCACTTTCAACCCACTTATCTTTCGGATATATGTTTTTTTACTGTTCTTCTTTTGAATTTGTGGGAGAAGTTCCCACATCTGGCTTTACCTGTTCATCCATCTCCTGCCGGATTTCCGGTTCCGGTTTCATTTCAGAAGTCTCAGGAAACATCTGTTTTTCTTTCACTGACTCATCCAGAAATCTTTTTTTCCTCTGCCGGCGTATAGTATCTCTTTTCTGTGCCATCACTCTGCGTATGATCACTACAGGCATAAAAACAGCAAATAATATAGCGGAAATTACCAGCGAAATCCCCACTTTTGTCCCCGGAATATAAAGCTTATCTGTTCTGAACCATTCAAAGAAAAACCTTCCCAGACCATAACCTGCCAGATAGATCATAAACAATTCGCCTTCATATTTCTTTTTTCGGCGCATGGCCATCAACAGCAGAAATAACAGCAGACACCACAGACTTTCATAAAGAAAAATCGGCTGAACCTGAATATATGAAATCCCATTTATGGTCAGCAGATTATCTCTCATTGCTCCCGAAACTTCTCCTGACCGCACAGCTGAAACCGGTATCTGCATTGCCCATGGCAGATCTGTATATTCTCCGAAAGATTCTCTGTTAAAAAAGTTACCCCAGCGCCCTATAGCCTGTCCCAGAAGTATTCCGGGACACGCAATATCGGCACTCTGCCAGAATGACGTTTTGGTAATCCTGCAAAATACCGCTGCCGCAAGAAATCCAAAGAGCAGACCACCATATAAAGCGTAACCACCATTTCGAAAGTCCAGTATGGCATTCAGATTTTCTTTATAAAATCCCCATGAAAAAGCCACATAAAATAATCTGGAACCTGCCACTGAAACCAGCAGGGAGATAAGTATCATATCGAGATACCTGTTCTGATCTTCCCCATTTCGTTTCGCTTCAAGTGTCACAAGTCCCATTCCAAGAAGAGCACCCACAGCAATCAGTACTCCATATATGGTAAATTCCATTCCAAATATCTGAAATGAGCGCGGCACATAATCAAAGACCAGGCCAGGTCCCGGAAAACGTATCGACATTTCCATAAATCACCTGTTCATCATACATTGAATCGGAATAAGATCACATCTCCATCCTGTACAACGTATTCTTTACCTTCCATTCTTACAAGACCTTTCTCTCTGGCACCTGCATAGGAACCACAGTCCAGAAGATCCTGATAATTTACAACCTCAGCTTTAATAAATCCTCGCTCAAAATCTGTATGGATCTTACCTGCTGCCTGCGGAGCCTTTGTTCCGATTTTAATCGTCCATGCTCTTGTCTCATCCTCACCTGAAGTAAGGAAACTCATCAGTCCAAGGAGATGATAGCTTGCTTTTACAAGTTTCTCAAGTCCTGATTCTGTCAGTCCCAGATCCTCCAGGAACATTTTCTTCTCATCATCATCCAGTTCAGAGATCTCTTCTTCGATTTCTGCACAGATAACGAAAATCTCACTGTTCTGCTCTGCCGCATATTTGCGCACTGCCTGTACATGGCTGTTGCTTTCACCATCATCAGCCAGATCTCCTTCTGCTACGTTTGCTGCATAGATCACAGGCTTCCAGGTAAGCAGATTATAAGTAGACATCCAGGCTTCTTCATCTTCATTTTCCATTTCCATAGTGATTGCCATCTTGCCATCTTCCAGATGTGTTTTTACCTTCTGAAGGAAATCAAGCTCCTTGGCAGCCTCTTTGTCCATGCGTGCTGTTTTTGTAACTTTTGCAATTCTTCTCTCAAGGATCTCAAGGTCTGAGAAGATCAGCTCCAGATTAATAGTTTCAATATCACGGATAGGATCAATACTTCCATCTACATGGATAACATTGGAATCTTCAAAGCAGCGGACTACATGAACGATTGCATCTACCTCACGGATATTTGCAAGGAACTGGTTTCCAAGTCCCTCTCCTTTGGATGCTCCCTTCACAAGTCCTGCAATATCAACAAACTCGATTGCTGCCGGAATGATCTTCTTTGTATGATACATCTCTCCCAGAACGTTCAGTCTCTCATCCGGCACTGTAACAACACCTACATTAGGGTCAATGGTACAGAACGGATAATTTGCAGATTCTGCGCCTGCCTTTGTCAATGAATTAAATAATGTACTTTTTCCAACATTGGGTAATCCGACGATTCCTAATTTCATATCTCTAAATATCTCCTTTAAATGTATTGATTTTACGGTATTTTCAGATGTTTTTACTGTACTTTCATTATTCTAGCATAACCACTTATTATGTGCAAGTGCGGTATTACCGCGACACGCTTAATCCCGCGACATGATCATAAGCAATGTTCCAGACTGATAGGTAACTTTTGCCTTTTCACTGACAATCTCATTACTCACTGTCAGTCCACTGTCTGCTGTTGTCAGGCGATAATGGTCAAGTGAATATTTAAATCCCTCCAGCGTCAGTCCTGTAACATCTCCTCCTAATGGAAAGAATGACACATATTTTCCAAACTGTTCTGACTTTTTCAGAACTGTTCCGTCTGAAATAAGCTTCATATAATTATACCGATCCACAAGTGTTACTTCTGCCCCCTGGTTTTGTGCCAGGACAAGGAGTCCGAAATTCGCCATCAGATGGTCTACTCTGTTTCCTGTCACACCAAAGATTACTATCTTTTTCGTACCGGTCCTGATCGAATAATTCATGGCAGACTGTGTATCTGAGTCATCTTTTTCCGGTCTCAGGCGGATAACTTTTATTTCTTTTTTTTCATTTCCAAAGCCTTTTTGCAATTTCCACTCAGTCATTCCACCATAGGGAATTTCACTGTCCATACTTCTTTCTTCATAAATTTCCAGGAATTTTTTTCCATCTTCAGACAGACTGTCAAAATCTCCAATAACTGCATCCGGCAAAAGCTGATGCTCCAGAAAGAATTCCAGCCCTTTATCAGCTGCGATCAGACAGGCTTCATTCTTTTTTAAAAAATCGAGGGCAAAATCACTGTGGATATTGCCCACGCTTACAATTATCGTATCTATCATGCTCTTCCTCAGTCAATCCTTCTTATGATCTCGTCCATTCGTTCTCTGGCATGTTTTACATTTTTTGCCAGATCATCGTTGAAAACATAAGAACCTGCTACCAGCAGATTTGCACCTGCTGTGAGCACTGTCTCCATTGTCTCATCATTGATGCCACCATCAACCTGAACATCTACATCCAGATCCTCGGCCTCGATCAGTTCACGTACTTCCCTGATCTTTTCCGTACATTCTTCCATATACTTCTGACCGCCAAATCCCGGCTGTACAGTCATGATCAGAACCATATCCACATCGCTGAGCATATGACTTATATCGTTTACAGGTGTAGCCGGTTTGATGGAAACTCCCACCTTCACACCTGCTTCCCTGATCTGTTCAATAGTTCTCTCAAGATCTTCACATGCCTCCGCATGTACTGTAATGGAATCTGCCCCACATTCCACAAAATCTCTGATATATCTCTCAGGCTCTGTAACCATGAGATGTACATCAAAAAACAACTTTGATTCCTTTCGGATAGACTTTATCACCGGCATTCCAAAAGAAATACTCGGTACAAAATCACCATCCATAACATCAATATGAAGCCATTCAATCCCCTCTTTTTCCAGGGTTTTGATCTGTTCGCCCAAACGGTTAAAATCTGCCGATAAAATAGAAGGGCACAACTGATACATAATTAGAATCTCCTTTTCTCTTTTAATTCATTATAAAGTCCCAGATAATCTTCATAGCGAAGCTGGCTGATCTCATGCTCAGCCAATGCTGCTTTCACGCCACAGTCCGGTTCATGGATATGTCTGCATCCCTGAAACCTGCACTGTTCTTCATATCTGCGAAACTCCGGAAAATACGCCTTAAGTTCCTGTTCTTCTATATCTGTCAGATATAAAGAAGAAAATCCCGGTGTATCCATCAGATAAGTATCATGTCCCACCGGTATCACCTGAGAATGACGCGTGGTATGCTTTCCACGTTTCAGCTTCTTACTAATCTCCCCGGTTTCCATCTGTACATTTTCCTGCAGTGCATTGGTAATTGAAGATTTTCCCACACCGGAAGGTCCTGCAACTACAGTTGTTTTTCCTTTCAGGATCTCACGTATTTCATCCAGCCCCTCTCCATTAAAAGTACTGGAAAAAATCACATCATATCCACAACTCTTATAGGTTTCATATAAAAGCTCCAGTTCTTCCTGTTTTGCAAGATCTTTCTTGTTAAAACATATGACTGCCGGAACATTCTCTTTCTCCATCATGATCAGAAAACGGTCAAGCAGCATAAAATTAGGTTTAGGATTCTCCATTGCAAAAATCACAAAAGCCTGATCCACATTGGCAACGGCCGGACGGATCAATGAATTTTTTCTGGGAAGGATGGCAGTCACACTGCCTTCCTTCTCCTGTTCATCCAAAACCTCTATCTCCACATTATCTCCTACAAGAGGTTTCTGTTTATCTTTTCTGAATATTCCCTTTGCTTTGCATTCATAAATCTCATCATTTTCTGCATAGATGTAATAAAATCCTGCAATTCCTTTTATTATCTTTCCCTGCATGGATCATTCAGCCTTAGCAAATGTAATAGAATAATTTCCGAGTTCCTGATAAGTTCCACTAATCTGTTCAGACAGATACAAAGTACCCTCGCTGATACCAGGTGCACCTGTGATATCCAGATCATACGGGAACTGGATTACCTGATCTTCCAGAACAACTGAAGCTGTCGGTGTTCCGTTTACATTCTGGATCAGTTCCAGACGAACCGGACCTCCGGAATATCCTGACGGAGTATTCAGAGTCTGTGTACATTTCCATACTTCCCCGGCTGCTGCCGCCGCACTGTTATCTGCTGTCTGTGCCGGAGCATCAGATGATGCAGCAGTATCTGCGCTGTCACTCTGAGCCGAAGGTTCCTGATCTCCGGTACTTACTGTGATCACAACATTTACATTATCCGGATCTTCCCAGTTTCCGGCTTCCGGTTCCTGTGAAATTACTTCTCCTTCTGCCACCTCTGTACTCTTTTCCTCTTTTACTTCCACATTGAGGAACTTACCAAAAGTAGTAACTGCATCATTCTTTGTCATTCCGACAACACTTGGAACCTCCACACTGTCTCCATAGTCCACGCCTCGGCTGACAAGCAGTGTTACGCTGTCTCCTGCTGAAACAGAGTTTCCGGCTGTCGGAGTTGTGGAGACTGCATATCCCGGATCTGTAACCGGAGTACCATCATCATTTAATTCACTGTATTCTTTCTGTATCTCAACAGTTAATCCCATATCTTCCAGAGTCTGCTGTGCATCTACTCCGGTCTGTCCATCCACATCCGGAATTGTGATCTGCTGCGCACCCTTGCTGATATAATACTTAATGGTCGTATACTGCTCTACTTTACTTCCCTTTGGAATATCCTGTGAAGAAATGGTTCCTTTTGCCTGATTTGAAGCCTCCTCGCCCATAGGCTGAATACCCAGTTTCATATCCTTTGTGATATTCTTTGCTTCATCCTCTGTTTTTCCTACCAGATTCGGCACAGTTACCATTCCGTCATCATCTGATTCCGATGTATCTGAGGCCTCAGTTTTTTTGTCTGTATCATTGTTACTTCCAATAAGTCCGGACGCCTTTCCTGCGACCAGAATGATTGCTATCAGGATTACAACCCCCATCAGAAGCATTACAATAGTCAGCCCATGTCCGCCTCTTTTTTTCTTTTTCTCAGGCTTATCTGATTTCTTCCTGTGCTTTTTCACTTCCGGCTCATCATCATAATCTGTTTCATTGACTTCTTCTTCCAGAGCCTCAGGTTCTGACTTTGCGATCTGCTTCGGCATATGTTTGATCTCGCCAAGCTCCTTATCTGAGATCACAACTGTTTTTGCTTCGTTATCCACAGACGTCAGCGTTACGAAATCTCCCTGTGGATCGATCAGAGAATGCTTCAGATCTGCGATCACATCCTCCATATTCTGATAACGGCGATCCACGCTTTTCTGTGTACATTTCAGAATGATCTGCTCCAGACTGTGGGGAAGCTCCGGTGCATAAACACTTGGAGGAACAATCTCTTCCTGAAGATGTTTGATAGCAATAGCTACTGTGGTATCTCCGTCAAAAGGAACCTTCCCTGTAACCATTTCATACATTGTGATACCCAGTGAATAAATATCACTCTTCTCATCACTGTATCCGCCTCTGACCTGTTCCGGTGAACTGTAATGAACAGATCCCATTACATTTGAGCTTATGGTATTGGAAGAAGCGGCTCTTGCAATACCAAAATCTGTTACTTTTACCTTTCCATCCATGGAAATGATAATATTCTGCGGTTTTACATCACGATGTACAATCCCATGGCTGTGTGCAGCTTCCAGTCCCATGGAGACCTGGATCGCAATACTGGTTGCTTCTTTTACAGAAAGCTTTCCCTTTTTGGAAATGTACTCCTTGAGAGTAATTCCCTCAATAAGCTCCATAACAATGTAATAAACTCCGTTATCGTCACCAACATCAAATACATTCACTATATTCGGATGTGTCAGGACTGCTGCAGCCTGAGCCTCACTTTTAAACTTGCGGATAAACGTCGTATCCTCTCTGAATTCCGGCTTAAGAACTTTTACAGCAACAAACCGATTCAGCTTATGGTCTTTTGCCTTGTATACGTCCGCCATTCCGCCGGTACCAATTTTTCCTAATATCTCATAACGTTCTGCTATGATCGTTCCCGTTTTTAACATGCTTTCACCTCGTCTGCGAATGGTTCTACCAATACAATTGCAATATTATCCTTGCCGCCATTGCGATTTGCTTCTCTTATAAGTATCCTGCCTTTTTCATCCAGATTTGTAGATGTGTCAGAAATGATTTCCCTCAGCTGGCTGTCCTCAACCATATTGCTGAGCCCGTCCGAACACATCAAAACTACATCTCCGGGTTCCAGTTTCAAATCAAAGAAATCAATATCCACTGTTTTCTCTGCTCCAAGTGCTCTTGTAATGATATTTTTCTTCGGATGCTTCCTTGCCTGTTCAGGGTCAAGTTCTCCCATTCTTACCATCTCCTGCACCAGTGAGTGATCCCTTGTTATCTGCTGAATATTCTCTCCGATCACATAAAGTCTGCTG
>OICB01001080.1_pt1 | contig 12477 bp, 10 predicted proteins | sample 1581121 | NCBI WGS metagenome assembly OICB01 (sample SAMEA3882544, study PRJEB24775) | human gut metagenome | biome: human-associated habitat; feature: intestine environment; material: feces | place: Netherlands | collected 2009/2010 | reverse complement strand
GTGGCGGTCTCGGCCCGCGGGGAGATGCGCCCCGCCGACTTTGCCGCCCGGGGTTTCGCGGCCTGCCTGCGCAAGCCCTTCTCCGGCGGCGAACTGCTTGCCGCGATCCGCGCCGCGACGGGAGGAGGCAGCGAAGAGGCTGCGGCACCCGCCGGCGAGGCGGACGCTCCGGCCGCGGAGTCCCCGGCATCGGGCGACGGGGTCGATTTCGGAGCCCTGACGGCCTATGCGGGCGATGATCCCGAGGCGGCGCGGAGCATCGTCGCCTCCTTTGCCGAGCAGACCGGGGCCAATGCCGGGGCGCTGCGGCGGGCCCTCGAGGCGGACGATCCCGCCGCACTGAAGGCCGTGGCGCACAAGATGCTGCCCATCTTCACGATGATCGGTGCCGCGGAGATCGCTGCCGTGCTGCGGCGGGCCGAGCGTTTCGACGGCGAAATCGACCCCGCCCTGCGGAGCGGGCTGCAGGCCGCGCTCGGGCGCATCGACGCGATAGTCGCCCGGGCCGCCGCGCAGGCCGCCGATCCGGCCGTGTGAGCAAGGCACCCGACCGCCGGCGGACTTGGATTTGCCGTCGGCTTTTCCTATCTTTGCGACGTTATGGAACGGATTCTGATCGTAGACGATGACACCACCTTCGCGCTGATGCTGCGCACGTGGCTCTCGAAGCGGGGCTTCGACGTGGAGACGGCCGGCAGCGTGTCGGCGGCCCGCACGGCGCTCGGGAAGCAGGAGTATGCCCTCGTGTTGAGCGACATGCGCCTGCCGGACGAGGACGGCATCGCCCTGCTCCAGTGGCTGGCCGAGCGCGGGCGCCGCGAGCCGGTGATCGTCATGACGAGCTACGCCGAGATTCAGAATGCCGTGCGCAGCATGAAGCTCGGGGCCCGCGACTACGTGGCCAAGCCGGTCAATCCCGACGAGCTGCTCAAGAAGATCCGCGAGGCGATCGACACGCCGGCACCCGGTGCGGCGGCGGAGCCGGCGGCCGCAGCCAAGGGCCCGGCGTGCGGTGCGAAACGGGAACCTGCGGCGCTCAACTACATCGAGGGGCACAGCGACGCTTCGCGGCGGCTGTACGAGTACGTGCGGCTCGTGGCTCCGACCAACATGTCGGTGCTGGTCAACGGCGCCAGCGGCACGGGCAAGGAGCATGTCGCGCAGCTCATCCACCGCAGCAGCAAGCGGGCCGGCAAGCCCTTCGTGGCGGTCGACTGCGGGGCCATCCCGCGCGAGCTGGCCGCCTCGGAGTTCTTCGGCCACGTCAAGGGCTCCTTCACCGGGGCGCTGAACGATAAGACGGGCGCCTTCGAGGCCGCCAACGGCGGGACGCTCTTCCTGGACGAGGTGGGCAACCTCACCTACGAGACGCAGGTGCAGCTGCTGCGCGCCCTGCAGGAGCGGCGCATCCGCCCCGTGGGCAGCACGCGCGAGATTCCGGTCGACATCCGCCTCGTGGCGGCGACGAACGAGGATCTCGAAGCGGCCATCGCCCGCGGCACGTTCCGCGCCGACCTCTACCACCGGATCAATGAATTCACGCTCCGCATGCCGTGCCTGCGCGAAATGCCCGAGGATGTCCTGCTCTTCGCCGACTTCTTCCTCGACCAGGCCAACCGCGAGCTGGACAAGCACCTCGTGGGCTTCGACGCCGCGGCTGCGGCGGCCCTCACGCGCTACGACTGGCCGGGCAACCTGCGGCAGCTGAAGAATGTCGTCATGTCGGCGACGCTGCTTGCGCAGGACGAGTATGTCACCTGCCGCGAACTTCCGGCCGAGATTGCCGGGGGCGGAGCCTCCTCCACCCTCTCGCTGCGCGATCCCGCCGGCGAGGAGGAGCAGATCCGCCGGGCCCTTGCTGCGGCGGGCGGCAACAAGTCGCAGGCCGCGAAACTGCTCGGCATCGACCGCAAGACCCTCTACAACAAACTGCACCTCTACGGCATCGAGTAGCCGCCCCGGGTGTGGAAAAAATCCACATTCCACACCTTCGTTCCACACTTTTCCACAGTGCGGCAGGATTGCTTTGTTTTATGCAATACATTGTAAAACAAGGTTTTATGCTTGTTTTGCCATCATGGCACATGGCTTGAATCCTTTCAGGGTAAAGGCCGTCGCGAAAGCGGTTCGGCCCCGAAAACGGAAGTCTAACCTTAATTTTGAGAGCCATGAAAAAGAGAGTTGTGATGATGGCGGCGCTGATGCTGACGGCAGGCGGCATGGCATTCGCTCAACAGCCCGAATCGACGGAACCCGAAAAGCAGGAGGTGGCTGCCCCTGCACCCGAGTCCGCTACGGAAGAGAGTACCACACAGGAGGAGAAGGCCGAGAAGGATGGTGATTGCAAGGGAGATTGCACCAAAGAGAAGTGCGGCACGGCCGACTCCTCCTCTTCTGACAACACCGAGACGGACGAATGACACGTTCCGGTCACCGTCGGTGATTTAGTTAAACAATTGTTTGCCTGGACTCCGCCTTGTGCGGAGTTTTTTTGTGCCGGCCGCCATGCGGAGCGGGCCGGGAAAGAGCGGCCGGAAGGGCGGACCGGAAAAGAGCGGACCGGAAAGGGCACCTACGACCGTTCCGCGCGCTTTCTGTCGCGCTCGCTCCTGATGCGTTCGAGGTGCTCGCGCAGCTGTTCGCCGAACTCCTCGCGGCGGTGCTTGAGGTTGGCCCGCCACCCCTTCCAGCGGGTGTAGCGCTGCCGTTTTTCGGGATAGATGTCGCGGATCGTCACCAGAATGCCCGTCTCCTCCACGTCGCCGAAATCGGGGTTCGACACCGTGTCGAAGACCCGCATCGTGGGCGACAGGTTCATGTAGGCGTTGATCAGCGGCGGGATGTTCTCGTTGAACTCGCGGATCTTCTGGATCAGGATGCGGTAGTTGTCCATGTAGGTCTCGCCGTGGAAGAGCTCCTCGTAGTAGGGGTCGTCCAGATCGAGCCGCAGCGGATGGATGCCCTCGACGAGCCCCTCGCGGTCGGGGAAGTAGCGGCGCAGGAACCAGATCAGGGCGTTGCGCGCCACGGTCTTGTAGCTCGTGTACATGGTGACCTTGCCGAAGAGGTATTTCGAGCGGGGGCTCAACACGATCAGGGCGCCGATGCCGTCCCAGAGGTTGTCCAGCGCGTAGATGCTCTTGGCGTTGGCGCGGGCCTGGTAGGCGGGCTGCACGAACGAGCGCCCCAGTTCGATCGTGTGGGGCAGGTATTTGCGGCGGAAACGGTCGCTGAAGCGGAAGTAGTGCTCGGTCGAGAGGTGGCGCGGGTTCGGCGTCGTGCAGACGATGAAGCGGTAGCCGCCCACGATCTGTTCGGCCGCCGGGTCCCAGACGATGAGCTGGTAGTAGCCGTCGCCGGCCGTGTCCTCCTCGTCGATGTCCACCTCCTCGCCCGTGCCGCCCCCGGCGCCGCGGAAGGCCTCCTCGCGCAGGCGGCCCACTTCGCGCATGAGCGACGGGCACTCCGCCGCCGAGAAGACGTAGATTTCGTTGCCGGCCTTGTTCGTGTCGCGGACCTTGCGTTCGGGCGTGAGCTCGGCGCGCAGCAACTCCCGGTCGACGGGCGGGATGATGGGTTTCATGGTTTTACTTTGCATATCCGCTGCAAAAATACCGTTTTTTGCAGCTATTGTGTCGCGGAGGAGAGCTTTTTTTCCAGAAAATACGCCTTTTTGCGTACATACTCCGCCTGCTCGCGCAGCGAACCGGCGCTCTGCAGCTCCGCCATGGGAATCGGGTCGCCCACGACGATGCGGAAGTGCTTGCCCTGCTGCGAGAACATCTCGTCGGGCAGCCACAGCATCTCGATGTTGAACTTGATGCCCAGCCGTTTGCGCAGGCGGTCGATGCGGTAAAAGAAGTTCGAGAGCCGCCCCTCGACGAAGACCGGCACGATTTGCCGCTGCGAGGCGTAAGCCTTCTTCAGGAAGCTGATCTTCCATTCGGGGTCGGCCACGCAGCCGTCGATGCGGCGCGAGCAGAGCCCCGCCGGGAAGGTCAGGATCTGCCGCTCGCCGAAAAACTCCTCCTCCATCTTGCGGGCGTAGGCCGCGTTCTGCGCGCCGTGCTTGTTGACCGGAATCCAGAGCGGCCGGAGCGGCTCGACGTACATCAGCAGGTCGTTGACCACCACGCGCACATCGCCGAAGCGGTCGATGAGCTTGTCGGCCAGCATCATGCCGTCCATCCCGCCGAAGGGGTGGTTCGAGACGAAGAGGTAGCGGCCCGCGGGATCGAGCCCTTCGAGCCCCTCGATCGAGTAGCTCACCTGCCACTGCCGGAAGCAGGCGCGGATGAACTCCTGCGGCGGGAGCGACCAGTAGTGTTGCAGGATGTGGTTGATCTCCTTTTCGTGGATCGTGCGGCGCAGCCACCCTACCGCCGGTCGGGGAATCCAGCGGGCCAGCCGCGGGGCCTTGGCTTTCAGTACGGCGCCGATGTCTATCTGGGGCATGGAAACGTGCGGAAAAAAATTTATAACGGCAAATATAGGTATTCTTTTTTGAAAAAACGCTAACTTTACGCCCAAATCGACCTTATCGAAATGATGGCACCCGAATACCATGTTCCCGTCCTGCTCGAGGAGTCCGTGCGGCTGCTCGACGTGCGGCCCGACGGGGTCTATGCCGACCTGACGTTCGGCGGAGGCGGCCACTCGCGGCGGATTCTCTCGCTGCTCGGGCCCCGGGGGCGGCTCTACGGCTTCGATCAGGATGCCGACACGCGCGCGAACTGTCCCGACGATCCCCGCTTCTGCTATGTGGAGAGCAATTTCCGCTTTCTGCGCGGGGCGCTGCGGCTGCGGGGCGTGCGGCAGGTGGACGGCATCCTGGCCGATCTGGGCGTCTCGTCGCACCACTTCGACGATGTGGAGCGGGGCTTCTCGTTCCGCGGCGAGGCGCCGCTCGACATGCGCATGAACCGGCGCGGACGGCTGACGGCCGCCGACGTGGTCAACGGCTACACGGTGGAGGAGCTGACGCGCGTCGTGGGCGACTGGGGCGAGGTGGAGACCCCGTGGAAGGTGGCCGGATGCCTCGTGCGGGCGCGCGCCGCGGAGCCGATCGCGACGACGGCGCAGCTGGTTGCCGCCGTGCAGCCCTGCACGCCGAAGCGCGACGGAGCGAAGTTCCTGACCAAACTCTTCCAGGCGCTGCGCATCGAGGTCAACGGCGAGATGGAGGCGCTGAAGATGGCCCTCGAGCAGAGCCTCAAGGTGCTGCGGCCCGGCGGGCGGCTGGTGGTCATCTCCTACCACTCGCTCGAGGACCGGCTGGTGAAGAACTTCCTGCGCAGCGGCAACTTCACCGGAGAGGTCGCAAAGGATTTTTACGGACGGCCGCAGGCGCCGTTCGAGGTGTTGACGCGCAAGGCCGTGGTTCCCGCGGCCGGGGAGCTGGAGCGCAACCCCCGGTCGCGCTCGGCCAAACTGCGCGCCGCCGTCAAGAGAGGATGACCATGCTGCAGGACCACGAATTCGATCCCGTCTCCCCCGAGGAGCAGGCGCGGCGCGAGGCCGAGGCCGAGCTGGCCCGCCGCATCCGGCGCGAGGTGCGCCGCATGGAGCGGGGAGAGGCCGACGACGACCTGCGCGAGGACGAGGAGCGGGAGACCGCCGAGCGCGAAGCCGAGGAGGAGCGCCGCCGCAAGGCCGCGCGCCGTGCGTCGAGCACCTTCTGGCAGCTGGTCTCGGGGACGATCCTGCTGCGCCGGGGTGTCTCGCAGTACTACCCCTACATGGCCTGCATCGCCGGGATGTTCCTGTTGAGCATCATGGCGATGTTCTGGTCGCTGCATCTGGACATGAAGTACTCGCGGCTCGAACGCGAGGTGCAGCTGTTGCGCGAGCGGTCGATCCGCCTCGAGGAGCAGCGTTTCAGCCGCACGACCCACTCGGCCGTCGTCGAGGAGCTGCGCCGCCGCGGCATCGACCTCCAGGACCCGCCCGCGCCGGGTGAAATCATCGACAACTGAACATGAAACGCGAACCGTCGAAGATCAAGAGCGACATCCTGCTGCGGGTGCGGCTGCTCTACGTGCTGTTCATCCTCGCGGGAGCCGTCGTGTTTCTGCGGCTGCTGTGGGTGCAGCTTTTCAGCGGCGAGGTGGCCTACAACGCCGCGCGCCTCTCGAACCGCATCTTCACCGAGGAGGTGATCCCCGCGCGCCGGGGCGCGATCCTCTCGCGCGACGGCGAGCCGCTGGCCGTCTCGATCTTCCGCTACCAGGCGGCCTTCGACTTCGCGTCGGACGGACTGGCCGACACGAAGCGGTTTCGCGAGCAGAGCGACTCGCTCGCCAAGCTTCTTTCGGCCTACTTCAAGGACCGTTCCGCCGCGGAGTACGCCCGTTTTTTTAGGGAGAAGCAGAGCCACGCCCGCAACAACTACCGCCTGACCAACGAACGCGACACGACCTACTACCGCTCGGAGGGGCTCTTCGCCCGGCTCGTGGACTGGATCCGCGGCGAGGCGACCGTGACCGAACGCATCTACGACACGATCCGCGACCATACGCTCGTCAACATCTTCCCGCGCGAGGTGGACTACGCCGAGTGGCAGACGCTGCGCCGCTATCCGCTGCTGAACTGGAACATGGGCATGGTCTACCGCCTTGTCGAGCGCGACGACCGCGTCTACCCGCAGGGGGGGCTGGCCCGCCGCACGATCGGCGACAAGGGCTACATCGGCCGTCCCGACGACTCGGGCAAGACGCTCTTTGGCAACTACGGCATCGAGGACAGCTACCGCCGCGAGCTTTCAGGCCGCGACGGTGTGGCCGTGCGGCAGCGCATCGCGCGTGGCTTCTACGGCCGGGTGGCCGGGGCCGGGCACGAGGAGCCCGAGGACGGGCTGGACGTGGTGACGACGCTCGACATGGACCTGCAGGACGTGGCCGACAGGGCGCTGCGGAGCCAGCTCGAGCGGCAGAACGCCACCTGGGGCACGACCATCGTCATGGAGACCCGCACGGGCGAGATCCTCGCCCTGGCGAACCTCGGCCGCAACGGCGACGGCAGCTACTCCGAGCGCGAGAACTATGCGCTGGGCCGCTGCATGGAGCCCGGCTCGACCTTCAAGCTGGCATCGATGCTGCTGCTGCTCGACGACGCGAAGATGTCGCCCGAGACGACCTACGACGTGCACAACGGCGATCCGGTCAAGGTGGGTCCCGCGACGAATATCCGCGACTCGCACCGCGGCGACCACGTCATCGACTTCCGGCAGGCCGTGGCCGCCTCCTCGAACGTCTACTTCGCCGAGGCGGTCTGGGACCGCTACGGCGCCACGGGCAGGAAGTTCGACTACAGCCGCTTCCTGCACGAGCAGCTCCACCTGGGCGAGACCGTCGGGCTGGAGCGCCTCGGCGAGCGGCAGCCCGAGATCACCCGCGACTGGAAGGTCGCCGACCCCGGCGTGATGCTCGTGAAGATGGCCTACGGCTACCGCGTGAAGCTGGCCCCGATCCAGATGATTACCTTCTACAACGCTATCGCCAACGGCGGGCGGATGATCTCGCCGGTGCTGATCCGCGAGCTGCGGCGCGACGACCATGTCGAGGAGCGCTTCGAGAGCCGCACGATCGCTTCGTCGATCTGCTCGCGGTCGACGCTGCGCGAGGTGAACCGCTGCCTCCAGGCGGTCTGCACGCGGGGCACGGCGAGCGCCTTCTTCCGCGACACGACTTACGTGCGCGTCGCCGCGAAGACCGGAACGGCGCAGATCACCGAGCCGCGCAGGGAGCCCGGGCGCCACTATCTGGGTTCGATGATCGCCTTCTTCCCGGCCGACGAACCCCGCTACACGGTGCTGACCACCATCGAGACGCGCGCACAGGCCGGCAAGGCCTACTACGGCGGTCCGCTCGCGGGTCCGGTCGTCAAGCGCCTGGTGGACTACATCTACAACCGCGGGCAGGAGTGGTATGGACGCCTCGAGCGGCAGGGTCCGCGCCGCTATCCCGAGCGGATCAAGGGCGGGGAGATCGCCCAGATCCGCCGCGTGGCGGGACGGCTCTCGCCCGACGTCGACTACGACCGCCGCACGGGCTGGGGCCGCGCGACGGTGGACAGCCTCGCCGAGGTGACGATCGCCTCGCTGCCCGACGACCGGAGCGTGATGCCCGACGTGCGGGGCATGGGGCTGAAGGATGCCCTCTTCCTGCTCGAGAGCCGCGGGCTGCACGTCCGCTTCTCGGGCGAGGGGGCCGTGACAAGACAGAGCATCGCCGCCGGGCAGCGCATCTCGCCCGGAGCGACGGTCAGCATAACCTTGAATTGACACTGAGAGATGAAAACACTATCCGAACTACTTGAAAATACGCCTGTTGAGGCAATCTGGGGTGATCCGCAGGTCGCCGTCGGGTCGCTCGTCTACGATTCGCGGGCCGCGGCGGCGGGTTGCTGCTTCTTCGCCGTGCCCGGCACGCAGTGCGACGGCCACGCCTTCATCGGGGCGGCCGTCACGGCGGGGGCCGCGGCGGTGGTCTGCGAGCGCCTGCCCGAAGAGCGCCCCGCGGGGGTGACCTTCGTCGTCGTGAAGGACTCGCAGGGGGCGATGGCCGACATGGCCGCGGCCTTCTACGACCATCCGAGCCGCGAGCTGAAGCTCGTCGGCATCACCGGCACGAACGGCAAGACCACGACCGTGACGCTGCTCTTCGACCTGGTGCGGGCGATGGGCTACCGTGCGGGGCTCATCTCGACGGTGGTCTACCGCATCGAGGAGCGCACGCTGCCGGCAACGCACACGACGCCCGACTCGATCCGCCTGAACGCCCTGATGCGCGAGATGGCCGATGCCGGGTGCGAATTCTGCTTCATGGAGTGCTCGTCGCACGCCATCGTGCAGGAGCGCACGCGGGGTCTCGACTTCGCGGGCGGCATCTTCTCGAACATCACGCACGACCACCTCGACTACCACAAGACCTTCGCCGAGTACATCCGGGCCAAGAAGCTCTTCTTCGACCACCTGCCCAAGGGGGCCTTCGCCCTGACGAACACGGACGACCGCAACGGCCTCGTCATGGTGCAGAACACCCGCGCCGAGGTGCACACCTACTCGCTGCGTGCGATGGCCGACTTCCGCTGCCGGATCGTCGAGATGCACCTCGACGGCATGCTGCTGCGCCTCGACGGGCGCGAGCTGTGGGTCGGGCTGCTCGGGCGCTTCAACGCCTACAACCTGACGGCCGTCTACGGCGCCGCCGTGCTGCTGGGGCTCGACCGCGACGAGGTGCTGCGCGTGTTGAGCACGCTGCACGCCGTGAGCGGCCGTTTCGAGGTTATCCGCGCGTCGAACGGCACGACGGCCGTCGTGGACTACGCCCACACGCCCGATGCGCTGGAGAATGTCATCCAGACGATCGACGAGCTGCGCACGCCGCAGCAGCAGCTGCTGGTGGTCTGCGGCTGCGGCGGCGACCGCGACCGCACGAAGCGCCCCGAGATGGCGCAGATCGCCGTGAAGTACGCCACGACGGCGATCTTCACCTCGGACAACCCGCGCCACGAGGACCCCGAGGCGATCCTCGACGAGATGGTCGCCGGGCTGGAGCCCGGGGCGCGCTACCTGCGCCTGGCCGACCGCGCCGAGGCGATCCGCACGGCCGTCGTGCTTGCGCGGCCCGGCGACGTGATCCTCATCGCCGGCAAGGGGCACGAGACCTACCAGATCGTCGGCGACGTGAAGCACCACTTCGACGACCGCGAGGAGGTGCGCCGCGACTTTGCATCCTACATTGAAAATAAACGATAGACAACCATGTTGTATCATCTTTTCCGTTATCTGGACGAGGCCTACGACTTCCCGGGGTCGGGCATGTTCCAGTACATCTCGTTCCGGGCGGCGGCGGCGATCATCCTTGCGCTGCTGATCGTCATCATCTTCGGCCGCACGATCATCGACTTCCTGCGCCGCAAGCAGATCGGCGAGGAGATCCGCGACCTCGGCCTCGAGGGACAGCTGCAGAAGCGCGGCACCCCGACCATGGGCGGCGTCATCATCCTGATCGCCATCCTCATCCCGACGCTGCTGTTCGGGCGCCTGGACAACGTCTACGTGCAGCTGATGCTCGTCTCGACCGTCTGGCTGGGGCTGATCGGCGGACTGGACGACTACATCAAGGTCTTCCGCCACCGCAAGGAGGGGCTCAAGGGACGCTTCAAGATCGTCGGGCAGGTCGGCCTGGGCATCATCGTCGGCACGACGATGTGGCTCTCGGGCGACATCGTCGTGCGCGAGAAGACCACGCAGCCCGTCGAGACGGTCTACTACGATGCCGACGGCACGGTCGTGCAGACCGTGCAGCGCAACGTGCTGATCGACTCCGAGAGCACGAAGACCACCAAGACGACCATCCCCTTCGTCAAGAACAACGAATTCGACTACGGCTGGCTCACGGGCGGCGACAACACCCTGATGTGGCTGCTCTACGTGCTGGTGGCGATCTTCGTCGTCACGGCCGTGTCGAACGGCGCCAACCTCACGGACGGCCTCGACGGCCTGGCCACGGGCGTCTCGGTGCCGATCGTCGCCGTGCTGGGCGTGCTGGCCTACCTCTCGGGACACATCGTCTACGCAGACTACCTCAACATCATGTACATCCCGCAGAGCGGCGAACTGGTCGTCTTCGCCGCGGCGTTCGTCGGGGCCCTCGTCGGCTTCCTCTGGTACAACTCCTTCCCGGCGCAGATCTTCATGGGCGACACGGGCTCGCTGGCCTTCGGCGGCGTCATCGCCGTCTTCGCCCTCTGCATCCGCAAGGAGCTGCTGCTGCCGCTGCTCTGCGGCGTCTTCCTCTACGAGAGCTGCTCGGTGATGCTGCAGGTCGGCTACTTCAAGTACACGCGCCGCCGGTACGGTGAGGGGCGGCGCCTGCTGCTCATGGCCCCGGTGCACCACCACTACCAGAAGAAGGGCCTCTTCGAGACGAAGATCGTCACGCGCTTCTGGATCATCTCGCTGCTGCTTGCGGCCATCACGCTCGTCACGCTGAAGATCCGATAAAAGAGATACACGTATGAAAAAGATCGTCGTACTGGGCGGGGGAATCAGCGGCTACGGCTCCGCGATCCTCGCCAAAAAGAAGGGGTTCGGGGTCTTCCTCTCCGATGCGGGGCGCATTGCCGACCGTTACAAGGCCAAGCTGGACGAATGGGAGGTCCCCTACGAGGAGGGCGGCCACAGCGAGGAGCGCATCCTGCAGGCCTCGGAGGTCATCAAGTCGCCCGGTATTCCCGACACGGCGCCCATCGTGCGGCGCATCCGCGAGCGGGGCATTCCGGTGATCTCCGAAATCGAGTTCGCGGGCCGCTACATGGGCCGTGCGCGCTGCATCTGCATCACCGGCTCGAACGGCAAAACCACCACCACGTCGCTCATATACAAGATCATGCGCGACGCCGGGATGAACGTCGCCCTGGGCGGCAACATCGGCGAGAGCTTCGCCTACAGCGTCGCCACGGGCGACTACGACTGGTACGTGCTCGAGCTGAGCTCGTTTCAGCTCGACGGCATGTACCGCTTCCGGGCCCACATCGGCGTGCTGATGAACATCACGCCCGACCACCTGGACCGCTACGACCACTGCTTCCAGAACTACGTCGATGCCAAGATGCGCATCACGCAGAACCAGACCTCGCGCGACTGGTTCGTCTACTCGGGCGACGACGAGGTGATCTGGCGCGAGCTGCCCAAATACGACCTGCGGGCGCGGCAGCTGCCCTTCGCGGCGAAGAACGCCGTGGCGAGTGCCGCGGGCGACGCCTTCCTGCTGGACGGAAGCTTCACGGCGTCCGTGGGCGACCGCTCGGTCGAGATCGACACGTCGAAGCTGCAGATCAGGGGGCTGCACAACGCCTACAACGCCATGGCCGCGGCGCTGGCGACGCTCGCCGCGGGTGTCGACCCCGAATCGGTGCGCCGCTCGCTCTACGACTTCGCCCCGGTGGAGCACCGCCTCGAACCCGTCGCCGAGCGCGGCGGCGTGCTGTGGATCAACGACTCGAAGGCGACGAACGTCGATTCGGTCTACTATGCGTTGGAGAGCATGACGCGCCCCGTGGTGTGGATCGCCGGGGGCACGGACAAGGGCAACGACTACACGCCGCTCAAGGAGTTCGCGCGGGCGAAGGTCCATACGCTGGTCTGCATGGGGCTCGACAACGACAAACTCGTGCGCGAGTTCACGGGCGTGGTGCCCGAGGTCATTTCGACCTCGTCGCTCGACGAGGCGATGACGGCGGCCAAGCGGGCGGCCCGCAGCGGCGATGCCGTGCTGCTGTCGCCCGCCTGCGCGAGCTTCGACCTCTTCCGCAACTACGAGAACCGCGGCGAACTCTTCAAGGCGTGGGTAACGGAAAAGGCGTGATGCGATGAACGACGACCTGCGTACATACCGCCGTGACGGGGGGCCGGAGGCGGCGGACACCGCGGCAGCCGCCGGGACCCGCCGCACGCGCACGTCGCGTGGCCGC
>OICB01001079.1_pt1 | contig 12480 bp, 8 predicted proteins | sample 1581121 | NCBI WGS metagenome assembly OICB01 (sample SAMEA3882544, study PRJEB24775) | human gut metagenome | biome: human-associated habitat; feature: intestine environment; material: feces | place: Netherlands | collected 2009/2010 | reverse complement strand
GGCGGCAGTGCCGCGCACAGTAGAGCATCGCCAGGATGAAGCCCACGGCGATGATCGCGCCGTACCAGTAAAACGTGTGGCCGAAGAGCGTGAACGACGCGCTGGGGTCGATGCTCCAGTCGCCGAGCATGGGAAAGCTGATGGTGGCATCACGCATCATCGTCGGCATCGCCGTCACCTCCTTTCGGTGTCACGACCGAGAGCGCCAGACGCTCGGGTGCAAACGTCTCGGTCAGCCAGGCGGCGCATTCCGCCGCCGTAATCTCCGGCAGGAGCGGAAACGCGTCCATCATCTCATATCCGCCGAAGAGCCCCTCGGCCATGTCGATGCACACGCTGCGGAACTGATCCAGACCGCACAGCAGCTTGCCGTACATGGCGCGGCGTATCCGCTCGAAGGCGCCGGGGTCGAAGCCGTCGCGCGCGATGTGTGCGGCGGTCTCCCTGACGCGCGCGTACACGGCGTCGGGCTCCCTGCTCTCACCGCCGAGCACGGCCAGCGCGATCGGGCCGCAAAACTGCGCGCCGCAGGAATAGCTGCGTCCGAGCAGCCCCGCGCGGTAGAGATCGTTATAAAACGGGCTCGATCTGCCGCAGGCGGTCAGCGCCCTTTTGCGCCGGACGGAACTTCGCACCCAGCAGCATCTGCGGCGCGGACACCGCGAGCTGCACGCGCATATGTACCTCGGCGGGGGTCATTTCCTCCGGCGCACCGTGATCGGTGACCGGGACGGGGGCAAGCTCCGGCGGCAGCAGCTGCCCGGCGATGGCGGCCACGCGCTCCGGTGCAGTCTGACACACCGCGCACAGCACCATGTTCGACGGCGCGTAAAACGCACGGTGGCAGGTGTAGAGCGTCTCGGGCGTGATCTGCGCGATGCTCTCGACCGTACCGGCCACGGCGTCGCGCGCGCCGTCGCGCGCCATCAGGCAGCGCATCAGGTTGCGCCATACGGCGCGGTTTGGGTCGTAGTCCCCCATGCGGATCTCGGCGTGGACACAAAGCGCAGCAGCGTGCGCAGGTTCTCTTCAAAGTGATCCGTGCAGGAAAAATAGTATGCCGTCATGTTGGCTGACGTGAAGGCGTTCGGGCTGGCGCCGTTGCCGCAGAGCGCTGTCAGCGCGTCCGAGCCGTCGGGCATGTCGAAGAGTTTGTGCTCAAGATAGTGCGCAACGCCGGCGGGCGTGTCCGTCCACGTATCGCCCACGCGAAAGCGCCGGTCGGCTCCGCCGTAGCAGGCCGCAAGCACGGCGTAGCTGCGCTGAAAGTCGGGCTTGCAGAGCACGCGCACGCGCAGGCCGTTCGGCAGCGTCGCCGCCCAGACATTTTCGGGCCGTTCATTTGTCATCGGCAGCCGCCTCCGTTCCCTTGAGCAGATATACACAGTCACACACGATGCCGGCGGCGGCGGACACCACGTCGTCGCGCGTGACCTCCTCCACGAGCGCGGCCATTTCCGGCGGGTCAATGTCCAGCCCCTGTACCGTGCGGTTGAGCCAGTACCACGCCAGCGTGTCGGGTGCGTCGGCTCTGGCGCGCAGATCACCGGCCGCGCTGCGGATGGCGCAGCGCAGTTCCTCGTCCGTAAAGTCACCGCTGCGCATGGCGTCGAGCTGCGCGGTGATCTCGGTGAGCGCGCGCTCATAATGATTTGCGTCGATGCCGCTCGTCACGGTCAGAAGTCCCTTGTGCGTGTCCAGCTGCGAGCCGACGGAGTAGCACAGGCTGAGCCGCTCACGCAGGTTCAAAAACAGTTTCGACGTCACGCAGCCGCCGTAGAGCGCGTTCAAAACGAACAGTACCGGCAGGTCGGGGTCTTCCATGCATGTGCCGAGGCGATAGCCCACGGCGAGCTGCGCCTGCGCGACCGGGAGCGTCTCGGTCACATAGCGCGGCTGCTCCTCGAGCGCGTTCATGCGGATGTCCGTGCCGATGTCCTCGTCAAGCGCTCCGCGCGGCATCGTGGCGAGCACATCCGTGAGGATGCGCGCAACGCGCTTTCCGTCTATGGAGCCGCAGTAGAAGATCTCCACCGGGCTCGTCGAGAGCAGGTCATGGTAGCGCATCGTCAGCTTGCGGTAGTGGATGCGCTCGGCGTCCGCCTCCTCACCGAGGCGGGGCACGGCGAAATCCTCGCAGCAGCACATATGGGTGTACAGGCGCTCGCGTGCATAGCTGCGCTTGTTGTTCACGGCCGCGCGGATGCGCGCGATCAGCTGCGTGCGCTCACTGTCAACGATGTCCGGCCGCAGCAGGCCGCCGCGCGTGTTCGGGTGCAGCAGCAGGTCGGCCACATCGGCCGCGAGCCGGGGAAATATTTCCTCGCCGAGTGCGCCGTCGTCGGCAAAATCGGCCTCGAAGCCAACGGCCTGTATTTCTCCCAGCTTGTGCACGACCGGCGTGATGTGCGCGCCGTAGAGCCCGTCGAGCTCGGCTGCAATCGCCTCCAGATCGGGCAGGCGCGTGCAGCCGCGCCGCAGCACATACGGCAGCACGGCCGTGCAGGCGGCCGTTTCGCGCCGCAGCTGCGTCAGCAGATTCACGCTCAGCCACGCGGTCTTGAATTTCTCCGTGCGCAGGGCGGTCAGCCACACGCCGGGCAGGATCTCCGTGCGGATGCGTTGCATAATTGCGCTCCTTTCCCAGATGGGTGTTTCCGTTTTTCCGGAATACATTATTATATCATGCCTTACCTATCTTGGGAATAGGGCTTCGGCCGTTTTTTGCCGATGCCGCCGCCGTCGTAGGGCTTTTCGTCCACGGTCACACCGTCCGGCCGCAGACGGATCGTGTGCAGCAGCCCGGCCCCGTCGCGCCAGCGCACGGCGCACTCTGGCCAGCCGGCCGGCAGCCGCGGCTCGGGGTAGAGCACACCGCCGCGCAGATGCAGCCCCAGCAGCTCCTCCGCCGCGATGCGCAGATACCAGCCCGCCGCGCCGGTATACCATGTCCAGCCGGCCACACCGGCGTTGTCCCCGGCGGCGACGTCGGCCGCGAACACATACGGCTCGCCCTCGTAGCGCGCCGGGTCGTGCGCCGCGGGCAGCACCGCGCGCAGGATCTGCACGCCCTCGTCCGTGCGGCCCGTGCGCAGCAGCGCCATGGCCAGCCACAGCGCGCCGTGGGTGTACTGCCCGCCGTTTTCGCGCAGTCCCGCGCCGTAGCTGCGCACGTAGCCCGTCTCGGGCGTGCGCCGCGTGATGGGCGGGTCGAACAGCCGCACCACGTTGTGCTCCCGGTCAAAGAGCTGCGTCACGGCGCTCGTGAGTGCGCGCTGTACGTGCGCGGGATCGGCGTGCGTGTCAAAGGCCGCGAACGCCTGCGCGATCGCGTCGATGCGGCACTCGCCGCTTTTTTCAGAGCCGAGCGGCTGCCCGTCGTCATAGTAGCCGCGGCGATACCACGCGCCGTCCCACGCGGCCTCGGCTGCGCGCGTGCAGCGGTCGGCGGCCAGGGCGAGCTGCTCGGCTGCGTGTCCGCCGATGAGGGCGGCAAATTTCCGTGCCGTGACGGCGAAAAACCACGTCAGCCACACGCTCTCGCCGCGTCCTTGAGCGCCCACACGGTCGAAGGCGTCGTTCCAGTCACCGGTGCCGATGTGCAGCAGGCCGTGCGCGCCCACACCCCGCGCCAGCACGCGCATAAAGGCGCGGCGGCAGTGCTCGAGCACCGTGCCGGTCTCCGCCCCCGGCGTGAGCGGCTGGTAGCGGTCGCGCTCGTTTTCCTCAAGCTCCTCGCCCGCAAGGAAGGGGTACTCCGCGCTCAGGATCTGCGTGTCGCCGGTCTTTTGTGCATACTCGCACACAGCCCACGGCAGCCACAGCAGATCGTCCGAGATGCGCGTGCGCACGCCGTGCTCGACCCCGAAACCCGCGTGCCACCAGTGGCACACGTCCCCGGCGGAAAACTGGTGCGCGCACGCGTACCCGATCTGCTCGCGTGCGGGCTTGCTGTCGAGCAGCAGCAGGTTCACCGCGTCCTGAAGCTGGTCGCGGAAGCCGAATGCGCCGCCGTTCTGGTACAGGCTCGTGCGCGCCATCAGCCGGCAGCACAGCGTCTGATATGCTGCCCAGCCGCCGAGATAGCGGTTCATGGCGGCGTCCGGCGTCGTGATCCACAGGCGCGACACCGCGCCCAGCCACCGCTCGCGCACACGGTGCAGCGCGCGCACGGCCTCGTCCGGCTGCGTCAGGCGCAGGAGGTTTGCGCGCGTATCGCACCCGCACACGAGCACGCCCTGCCGCTCGACGACGCCCTCGAGCGCAAAGCAGGGGCTCAGCCCCGCGCCCGCGCGCCGGTCCATCTGCCCGCGCAGGAACGAAAACCGGTCGCACGTCCACCCCGTGAGCGGCATACCCGCCGCCGCGCAGACGCGCAGGGGTGTGTCTGCGCGCGCGTTTTCGGCCGTGAACACGCCGCCGGAATACGCCGTCACCACGGCGGGGGTCCGCGTCGCGCCCGGCACAGACGAGGTCGGTGTGCCACGTGATGCGCGCGCGCCCCGCGCACTCAATGAGCAGCACGCGCGCGTTCGCGTCCTCGGGCACGAACGCCGTCACGCGCACGGACATCCCGTCCACGGTGCGCTCCCACGCCGCCCAGCCGAAGCCGTATTCCACCCGCGCGTGCCCGTCGTCGTCAAAGAGCGATACCGCGCCCGTGCGCGTTGTCATGCGCAGCGTCTCCGTGCCGCGCAGCACCCACGGGTCGCACAGCCAGCGGTTGATGCGCCCGGTGTGCGCGTTGCGATACCACAGATGCCCCGTGCCTGCGTCGGTCGCAAGAAAGCCGAAGCGCCCGTTCGTGAGCACGTTGCTCCACGCGCGCGGCGGCAGTCCGGTGAAGGCGACCGTGCCGTCGGCGTCCCAGTGCACGTCGCTGCCGGTTGGCATTGTCCGCCGGTCGCCCGGCGGGGGCAGCAGCGGCAGCGTGCAGCGCGTGTGCGCCATGCCGGGACGGATGGCAGCGGCCGCCGCCACGTCTGCAAAAGCGTCCTCCGGCACGAGGTGTACGCCGCCGGGCGCATCCAGACAGTGCGCGAGATCGAGCGCCGCGAGCGCTCCGCGCACCTTTGTGCGCGTTGGCTGGAGGTAGTCTCCGCCGTCGGAGGTGCACAGCGCGAGATCGCACCCGATGCCGAGCGCGCGCAGCAGCGCCCACTGCCGCAGCACGTGCGCCTCCGGGCGCGCGCACCAGACAGGCAGATCGCCGGAGATGCCGTGCGCCCAGAGTGCCGGGCGCTCCAGCTGCTGCGCCGATGCATCCGGCGCGGCGGTCGGAAACAGCAGTGGTGAGATGTGCGCCATTGCGCCCTCAAGCTCTGCGTCCGTCATGCCGTATTGCGCCGCCAGCGTCCCCGGCAGCGCCGCCGCCGACTACAAGGATTCTCTTCGACATGCTTTCCACCTCAAAAGAAAACGGAGCAGCCAACCCGCCGCGAGCGCATCGTCCTCGTGCGCGCCCACACCGAGCGCAAAGCGCACGCGCCACGGCGTGTCCGGCGGCGTGTGCACCGCAACGCGCACCTGCACATACCCTGCGCGCAGCCAGCCTGGGATCGCCCCTTCGGCGTAAAAGTCCGCCTGTCGGTCGCACGCGGCGCACAGCCATGTCTCCGGCTTCCCGCCGCGCCCGAGCCGGCGCAGCAGCAGTGCATTGCGCCGCAGCACGCTCTGAAAGCCGAGCCGCGCGAACGCCGGATGGTTGACATAATCCTCCCATGGTGCGAGCACGGCCTCGAACGTGAGCCGTACCGTGCCGTCGATCCCGTCGGGGGACGAGAGCGTCAGCGCGCGCACCTCGCCGTTGACACGCTCCGGTACGGTGAAGGTCTGCACGGCGGTCACGCTGCCGTGGCGCGTTGAAAACTGCGCCGCGCGCACCGTAAAGCGCCACCGCGCCGCATCGGCCGTGCCCGGCAGCAGCGGCGTGCACGCGCCGCCGGTCTCGAGCGCCACCACCGGCGCGGCGGCGGGGGCGCTGCGTGTGCCCCGGCGGCAGACGCTCAGCGCGTGCCAGCGTGCAAAGCTCTGCCCGGCCTCGGTCACGGCGAGGCAGTACGTGCCGTTGGAGAGCAGCGTGCAGCGCGGCGCCTCTGCGTCCACGCCCGTGCCCTCGACCGTGAGATCCGGCAGCGAGCGGCGGCGCGGCTTTCCGCGCTGCGCCTCCGGATGCCGGCGCAGCGCCGGTGCGCCGAGCGGCAGGCGCTCGGACAGCAGGCTCATGTGCGCACGCATGGCGGGGTCCGCCAGAAACCAGCGCTGCACCTGTCCGCCGCACAGCGCATTGCACGCTGACAGCAGGCTCATGCCCTGATGGTGTGCCATCACGCAGTGCACGACCTGCCCGCCGCCGCCCGTGCGTGCGCGCGTGCAGTCGAGCGCCTCCCGGAAGCCGTACTGCCCCAGCAGACCGCGCGCAGCGAATCTGCGCAGATCGCGCACCGCCGCACGCGGCGCGACGGCCAGTGCGAGAAAGGCGCTGTAGGGCGAGAGCACGAGCTCGCGGTCCATGTCCGGCTGCATGGCCAGCGCCGCGCAGCCGTGCGCCTTGTAGCGGTAGCTCAGGGCACTGTCGAGCGCAAAGTACGCGCTCTCCGACACGCCCCACGGCTGCCCCGTGCGCACGCGCCGCCGCTGTACGCGCAGACAGAATTTTGCGCTCTCCCACAGCAGCGAATCGCGCTGCGGCGGCAAAAACAGCTCCGGCATCAGATACTCGAACATCGACCCCGACCACGATACGCAGCCGCGGTAGCGTTCATGCTGCACCTGCGCGCGGGAAAGGGCGCGCCAGTGCTCACGCGGCACGTCGCCGCGCGCCACGGCAAAGTATGATGTCAGGCGCGCCTCACTCTCGAGCAGGTCGTAATACCCCTCGGAGCGCTTGCCGCTGCCGGTGTCGATGCCGATGTGCATCAGGCGGCGCTGCGGGTCGTAGAGCAGGGCAAAGTCCATGCCGTCGCACAGCGCCTGTGCCCGCGCCGCAAGCGCGCCCTGCCCCCAGCCGCGCAGGGCGTTTGCCGCCGCGAGCAGGGCGGCGGCACAGTTGCCGCTGTCCACCGTGGACACATACAGCGGCGGCATCGGCCGCAGCGTGCACGTGTGATACCAGTTGTAAAAGTGCCCGTTCCAGCGCGGAAGCTGCTCCATGGTCGTGAGCATCTGCTCTGCCAAAGCCAAGCCGCGCCCGTTGTCAACGCCAAGCGCGTGCGCGCCGAGCGCGGACAAGAGCGCAAAGCCCATGTTCGTCGGCGATGTGCGGTGCGCCGTGCCGGTCGGCGGCTGGGTCTGCACGTTGTCCGGCGGCAGGTAGTGCTCCCCGGCGGTGCAGAACGTCTCAAAATACTGCCACGTTGCCTTTGCCCAGGCCAGCAGCTCCCGCTGTGCCGCGTGCTGCAGCGGCGCTGCACCGGGTGCGTTCGGCGCGCCGAGCGCCGCGAGCACGAACGGGGAGAGCGTCCACACGATGCCGGCGGCCAGCCCCGTCGGGCTCGGCGTGAGCACGGCCGTGAGCAGCCCGAGCGCACTCGCCGGCCAGAGCGCGCGCAGATACGCGCCCAGCCCGTCGCGCTTTGCCGCCCGCTGTGCCGCCGTCTGCCATTGCAGGAGATCCCGGTGCGAGACCGCCATGCGCCAGAGCGCCGTCACGATGGCGGAGGCGTTCACGACCGCCTCCCACGGCAGCAGGATCAGCCGCAGCACCGTCTGCACCACGGCGGCGGCGAGCCCCGGCAGAACGCTGCTGTGATAGCGCACGCGCGCGTCCGCCGGATGCACGATCGGGTGACCGAGCGCATAAATGAGCCCCTGCGCCAGCGCCAGCAGCGCGGCATATGCCGCCAGCCGCAGCCCCGGCCAGCGCAGCACGCAGCCGAGGAAGATGGCTGCCCACGTCGCCGGGGCGACGAGCGAGCGCCGCAGGCTGTCCGCCAGCCGGAACCGGTCGATCGGGTGCAGCGCCCGTGCGCGCCGGGAGAAGATCCACGGCGCGTTCTGCCAGTCGCCGCGGATCCACCGGTGCGCCCGCGCGCCCCATGCAAGCGGCGCGGCGGGGAAGGTGTCCGTGAGCTCCACGTCGCCGAGAAAGCCGCCGTGCAGGTAGGCGCCCTCGAGCGCGTCGTGGCTGAGGATGCGCTGCTCGGGCAGGGCATCGCCGCCGCAGCAGGCGAGCAGCGCGCGCACGTCGAGGATGCCCTTGCCCGAAAAGCCGCCGCGGTCGAAGCAGTCCATATACAGCTCTCCGCATACGCCGCCGTAGGGGTCGCTGCCGCCGGGACCTGCGAATACGCGCGCCCAGTCGCTCGCACGTGCGCTCTGCAGCTCGGTGGCCATGCGCGGGTGCAGCAGACCGTAGCCGTGCGTGACCACGCCGCGCCGCGCGTCCACGACCGGGCGGTTGAGCGGGTGGAGCATCGCGCCCACGAGCGCGCGTGCAGCGCCCGGTGTCAGGCGCGTGTCGGCATCGAGCGTGAGCAGATACGCCGTGCCGCGCAGCGCCGCCGCATCGCCGGCGGCACAGTGCATCGCGTCCGTCTCACCGCACAGAAGCTGCGCGAGCCGGAGCAGCGCGCCGCGCTTTCGCTCCCACGCGCTCCATTTCCCGTCGGGTGTCTGCACCCGCTCGCGCGTGAAGAGATAAAACCGCCCGCCATAGCGTGCGTTGAGCGCTTCGATCTCCTCGCGCGCCGCGCGCAGGATGGCGGGGTCGATGGGCGCGTGCTCCATGTCCGCCTCCGGCAGATCTGCCAGCAGCCCGAACAGGAGCTGCTCGCCCGCGTCGCGGTTGCACAGTGCGTATTCCTCCAGCCGCGCGGCGAGCGTGTGCGCATCGCCGGGGCAGGTGAGCAGCGCCGCGATCACGCACAGGGTCTTTCCCTCCGGCGGGATGCCGCGCCGCAGTGCCAGCCGCGGCACGAAGCGCGGCTTCGTCACGCGCAGCAGCACCGCGTCAAGCAGCCCCTTGACGGCTTCCGACACCGGGATCAGCAGCAGCACCGCGCCCGACACGCTCCCGGTCGCAAAGCCCAGCAGCAGCGACAAGGCCAGCGTCCCCACTATGACGGCTGCGATGTACCACGCACCGTCACGGCGCTTTTCCGGTGCGCCGAGCACCTCGCGCAGCAAAAACCAGCCCACGTGCCGCCGCGCACCCTCGCCGCTTTGCGCGCGCGCGAGCACGTCCTCGGCGATGTCGATCTCCGTCCGGTCCGTGCGCCGCGCAAGCCGCGCCACGGTCTGCCGGTAGCGGGTGCGTGTGGCTGCGTCCATCGTGGGGTAGACGCCCGCCGGATCGCGCGCGAGGATGCGCCCCACGCGATCGCACCGCTCGGTGAGCGCTGCCCACGCGGCCGTGCCGAGCGCACGCAGCGACGTGAAGAGCGCGGGCGCGGCAGCTCCGTCGTGCGCATAGGTGTCTGCCAGCGCGCAGACTACCGCCGCCTGCAGCCCCGGCACGAGCAGCGCAAGCTCCGCCGTCTCGAGCGGCAGCACGTCCTGAAATCCGGCGAGATATGCCTGCGCAGCCTTGGGCGTGAGCGCATTGCCGCAGGCGTGCAGCAGCCCCGCACAGCAGGCGTGCAGCACGGTCTGTGCGCCGGATGCACGCAGCATATGCGCATGGCGCAGCGCGGCTGCGGCGTCGTCCGCAGCGGCGCGGGCAAGAGTCCGGTTGTCGCGCAGCCATGCGCCGTTCGGCGTCTCGGGCGTGACGGCTTTCGCCGTGCGCGTGAGCGCTTTTACCGCCCGCCGGATGCTGCCGGTGCGCGCGCGGCGGCGGCCGGTCACGGTCAGGGCTTGGGCATCGCGCCGCCCCGCCTCACACAGGGTGGCGGCGTTGGTATCGGCCATGTAGATCCCTCCAAAAACGGTTTGCAGTACCAAAATGTTGCCCGCGCGGAAAAGAAACTATGCGGTGACAAGAAAAAATACTTGACACCCGCGCGGCGGTGGCGTATACTACCCATGCTGTAAAGGGAAAACGGTTTACAGCGGGGAGGGACTTGCAATGCCGGACGAGACCGTGTGGCGCACGATGCTGTTCGATTTTTACGGCGAGCTGCTCACGGAAAAGCAGCGCGAGTATTACGACCTCCATTATAATCAGGACCTCTCTCTGGCGGAGATCGCCGCCAGCAGCGGCATTTCGCGTCAGGGCGTGTGGGACAACATCCGCCGTGCGGACGCCGCGCTGCGTGATGCCGAGACAAGGCTCGGTCTGGTGCAGCGCTTTGCCGCGCAGCGCACGGCCGCGGCCGCGCTGGAGGATACGCTCACGAAGCTGCGCGACTGTGTCGGCGGCGACGCCCGGCCGCTGGCCGAGCAGGCGCTGCGGCAGCTTCAGGATCTGAAAGGATAGATACCATGGCATTTGAATCCCTGTCGGACAAGCTGACCGAGGCGTTCAAACGCCTGCGCGGCAAGGGCCGACTCACGGAGGCCGACGTCAAGGAGGCCATGCGTGAGGTCAAGCTCGCGCTGCTCGAGGCGGACGTGAACTTCAAGGTCGTCAAGGACTTTGTGCGCAAGGTGACCGAGCGCGCGACGGGTGTGGATGTGCTCGAGAGCCTCTCGCCCGCGCAGATGGTCATCAAGATCGTCAACGAAGAGCTCACCGCCCTCATGGGCAGCGAGAACCAGAAGCTGAACATCAGCTCCCATTCGCCGAGCGTCGTCATGCTCGTCGGCCTGCAGGGCGCGGGCAAGACCACCAACGGCGCCAAGCTCGCCGGCCTCATGCGCAAGCAGGGCAAGCGCCCGCTGCTCGTCGCGTGCGACGTGTACCGCCCCGCTGCCATCCAGCAGCTCGAGACCGTCGGCCGCCAGCTTGATATTCCCGTGTTCCAGATGGGGCAGGGCGATCCGGTCGCGATCGCCAAGGCCGGCATCGAGCACGCGAAAAAATACGGCAACGACCTTGTCTTTCTCGACACGGCCGGCCGTCTGCACATTGATGAGGCGCTCATGACCGAGCTGCAGAACATCAAGGCCGCCGTCGATCCGGCGGAGATCCTGCTCGTCATCGACGCGATGATCGGTCAGGACGCGGTCGCGACCGCGCAGGCCTTTGATGATGCGCTCGACATCACCGGCGTCATGCTCACCAAGCTCGACGGTGACGCCCGCGGCGGCGCGGCGCTGTCGATCAAGGCGCTGACCGGCAAGCCCATCAAGTTCGCCGGCATCGGCGAGAAGCTCGACCAGATCGAGCCCTTCCACCCCGACCGTATGGCCGGGCGCATCCTCGGCATGGGCGATGTGCTCACGCTCATCGAAAAGGCCGAGCAGAACCTCGACCAGAAAAAGGCCGAGGAGATGGCAGAGCGTCTGCGGCAAAACCGCTTCACGCTCACCGATTACTATGACCAGCTCCAGCAGCTCAAGGGCATGGGCTCGCTGCAGGATATCGCCGGCATGATCCCCGGCATGGACGCCAAGGCGCTCTCTGGCGCGAACGTCGACGAGAAGGCCATGGGCCGCATCGAGGCGATCATCCAGTCCATGACCCCCGGCGAGCGCGACAACCCGGGCATCCTCAACTCCAGCCGCAAAAAGCGTATCGCGGCGGGCGCGGGTACGAGCGTGGTCGAGATCAATAAGCTGCTCAAACAGTTTGATCTCATGCAGCAGCTGGTGCGCCAGATGTCCGGCAACAGCAAGGCTATGAAGCGCATGAAGCGCGGCGGCCGCGGCGGACTGGGCGGTCTGGGCAATCTGTTCGGCGGCGGCGGTGGCCGTCCCTTCGGATTCTAAACAGGTTCCATGCTCCCGCAGGGGGCTGGAGATACAGAGATTATTGATGGAGGTGAAGATACATGGTCAAGATCAGACTTCGCAGAATGGGCGCTAAGAAGGCTCCCTTTTACCGCATCGTGGTGGCGGATTCCCGTTTCGCACGTGACGGCAGATGCATTGAGGAGATCGGCACTTACGATCCGCTGAGCGCAGACAAGAAGATCGTCGTCGACGCCGAGCGCGCCAACTACTGGCTCGCCAACGGTGCACAGCCGACGGATACCGTTCGTGCGCTGCTCAAGAAGGCCCTCGCAGCCGAATAAGGAGAGACCCCAAAGATGAAAGAACTTCTGACCTATATTGTGCAGAACCTCGTGGAAAAACCGGACGAGGTCTCTGTGACCGAGCGCGAGGCCAACGGCGAGACCGTGTTTGAAGTGCGCGTCGCCGACGGCGATATGGGCAAGGTCATCGGCCGTCAGGGACGGATCGTCAAAGAGATCCGCATCCTGATGAAGGCTGTCGCCCAGAGAAAGGGCAAGAAAGTCTCCGTGGAGATCATGGATTGACGCAGGAAACGCGCTGCACCCGTGCAGTGCGTTTTTTGCACCTACACCCAAAAAGGGGGCAATAACTATGCAAAAACCGTATCTGGAGGCAGGAAAGATCGTCAACACGCACGGTGTGCGCGGCGAGGTGCGCATCCAGCCGTGGGCGGATGACGCGGCGTTCCTACTCGGCTTCCGG
>OICB01001076.1_pt1 | contig 12508 bp, 7 predicted proteins | sample 1581121 | NCBI WGS metagenome assembly OICB01 (sample SAMEA3882544, study PRJEB24775) | human gut metagenome | biome: human-associated habitat; feature: intestine environment; material: feces | place: Netherlands | collected 2009/2010 | reverse complement strand
TACATCATTATGACGCCTATGGATGCTCCCACTATCCCGGCGCCAGCCTCATCTCTCCCACCACCGTGGCCTTTGATGCCGATGATTACGGTGATGTGCTGCGCTTTTTCTACTTTGTGATCTAAGAAACGGAGGTATATGCTATGGCTGTTATTGCCTATCAATACCGCGGTGAGCTGGTGGATCAGATCCATCGGGGACATATCGCGGTAACGGATCACACAGGCCGGATACTTTGGAAGCTCGGTGATCCGGAACGTCTTACGTTTGCCCGATCTTCCGCCAAGCCCCTTCAGGCAATTCCCGTGGCAGAGAGCGGTGCGCTGGAGCATTATGGCATTACCCCGCAGGAGCTGGCCGTCATCTGCTCCTCCCATAACGGGGAGCCCTTTCATGTAAAGGCCGTGGAGAGCATTCTGCACAAGGCAGGGCTCTCCCCCGATCAGCTATGCTGCGGGGCAGAATACCCCATGTATGTCCCTTCCGAGGACGCCTTGAAGATTGCCGGTATTCCCCGGGCGCCCATCTACTGCGACTGCTCCGGAAAGCACGCCGGTATGCTCATTACCGCCCGCCATTTCGGGGAGTCTTTGGAGAACTATACTGCATTGGAGCACCCTGTTCAGCAGCGTATCCTCTCGGTGTTCGCTGAAATGTGCGGCGTAGAGACCTCCGAAGTCCAGTTGGCCGTGGACGGCTGCGGCGTTCCTGTCCACGCGCTGCCCCTTTACCGGCTGGCACAGGGCTACGCCCGTATGTCTCTCCCCACGCTTTTCGCCCCCACCCGGGCCGCTACCCTCCGGCGCATCACGTCCGCCATGACAGCACATCCGGAAATGGTGGCAGGGACCGATCGCGTCTGCACGCAGCTGATGGCCGCCTTCGGCGACCGCATCTTCTGCAAATCGGGTGCCAGCGCATTCTATGCCGTGGGCATCAAAGATAAGGGGATCGGCATTGCCCTCAAAATGGAGGACGGCGCCTCCTCCATCGTCCCGTATGCCATCCTCTCGGTTCTCACCCAGCTCGGCGTCATCACGCCGGAGGAAGCCTGTTCTCTGCCCCGCTATCACGACAAAAACCTTTACAACAACCACCATGCCGTTGTGGGCCGCACGGAGCTGGCCTTTCAACTGGAGCCGTTCTGCTAACGGCAAGGACTGCACGCAAAAACAGAGCGCATCTGTCCTCTTGCCAGAAAGCAGCATAAACAAAGCCACCCGCTTGGCAGGTGGTTTTGTTTATGCCGGCATGGCACTCCGGATAAAGCGTTTTCCCGATTTCCGGGCATAGGTCGAATGGTATGCTCTTGCGAAGGCGCACAGCTTCGCGGTCATACTCTCATGTGATTCGATTATTGTTATACCTTATATAAAGACAAAAATCCCGTCTGTTCAAAGATGTGACTTCTTGAAACAGGCGGGATGTATGATTTCTGCAACTTATCGGACTGCTGTGCGCAGCACGACAAGCGGTGACACCGCAGATGCTTCCGTCCGGCGAGAGACGGGCGAATGATACGCGAAGACCGAGATAATTTTTTGTAAGCTGATCAATGGGCGTTGGCAAAGCCTTACAACCCCAACAACTGGGCAAACCGCGTATTCCGCCCCTTCATGCAGCGGCTTCATCGGGAGCATCCCCGACATACCAGAGCTTTCACCCCACGAGCTGCGTCATACCAGAGCCACTCTAATGCCCTAAATCCACGCAAAACACCCCGGTATGTAATAAAACGCACTAAAACAAGGAGAATCTCCAATCCCTTGTAACACAAGAGATTGGAGGGGGTTATTCGGTATGAATGGGCACGCCGCAAAAGCGTCCACGGCTTTTTGGCAAGGATGAGGTCGGCGGTTCGAATCCGCCCAGCAGCTCCAGTGAAAAGCCTTGATTTTCAAGGCTTTTTTCTTTTTCCCCGAAATCCAAATCCCGCTCCAAAAAGCCATTTAGTACTATTTGGCTGCTGGGGCGGGTTTTTTGCGCTCATGCCTCTTTTAGTGGTCGAGGTTTGCGCATGGCCGAGTCTGCTTGAGGCGGTTTTCACGTCCTGACGGGAGACAATCATCAGCGTTGCTGACGTGTGACGGAGTGTGCGAAAGCATACGCGCTCCAGTCCGCATTCCTGTGTATTCTTTTCCGTTCTGTATTGCAAAAGCTGCGGCAGACTGCAAGCCTTTTGTTCAAAAAGGGCTTTGCCCTTTTGAACACTCATGTGTTGTCCCGGCTGATGGGGCGGCGGTGCAGCAGGGAGCGCAGGTCCTTGCCGTTGAAGGGGATCAGGGGATAGAGATACCCCTTTCCCACCAGCGGGCGGGTGGAGGCGATCAGGGCTACCACGCCGATGATGCCGCCGATGAAGCCCCACCAGTCAAAAAAGTAAATCAGCAGCAGCAGCGCCATGCGGCACAGCTTCACGGCGTAGCCCATTTCATAGCTGTGCTGGGCATAGTTGGCGATGGCCACAAAGGCCATATACACCAGCACCTCCGGCACCAGCCACCGGGCCTGCACCGCGAAATCTCCCAATATCAGCGCCCCCAGCATACTGAAGGAGTTGCTGAGCGCATCCGGCGTGTTCAGGGACGCCAGCTTCAGCACGTCGATGATCAGCTCCACCAGCAGCAGCTGCAAAATCAGGGGCACATAGTATTCATCCTCAATCAGCAGAAAGTGCAGGCTCTCGTGAAGCCCTGCCGGGTCCTTTACCAGCAGATACCACAAGGGCGTCACAAACAGCGTCAGAAGCAGGACGATCATCCGCACGATCTGCAAATACGACCCCACCAGCGGGGGAAAGTAATAGTCGTTGATCTCCTCGGCGAACCGGAAAATGGTGCAGGGAAACAGCATCACCGACGGGGTGTTGTCGATCATCAGCACCACGTCCCCCTCCATGATGTACGCCGTGGCTACGTCGGGCCGCTCGGTATACCGGGTCTTGGGGAAGGGGTTCCACCACTGGGCCGGGGCGATGGCCTCGGCGATGCTCTCCTGGCTCATGGCGATGGAATTGATCTGCATATGCAGGAGCTTCTCCCGCAATTGCCGCAGGAGCTCCGGGTCGGCCTTGTCCTCCAGATAGCACAGGGCCACGTTGGCGTGGGACCGGCCTCCCACCTCCAGCCCCTCTAAGGTCAGCCGGGGGTCCCGGATGCGGCGGCGCAGCAGGGCGGCGTTTTTCATGATGCTCTCCACGAAGCCGTCGTGACTGCCCCGCAGGACCTTGCTGGTGTCCGGCTCCTCGATGCCCCGCAGGGGGAACTGCTTGGCGTCCATCAGCACGCCGCCGGACAGGCCGTCGATGACCAGCAGGGTCTTTCCCGCCAGCACCGCCGTGACGGCCTTGGCCATATCCTGCTCCGCCGCCGCGTCCGACACGGTGACATACCGGGCCGCGAAGGCCTCCGCCGTGTTCACCCCGGCCAGGTCCCGGATGGCCAGCCACCCGGCCACGGCCCGCTCCAGCACCGCGTCGTCGGCGTAGCCGTTGACCACCCAGAGCCGGGCCCGGCGGCCCCCGATGGTCAGGCTCCGGCCCACCATGTCAAAGCTCCGGCCCACCCCCAGCCGCCGGTCCAGCTCCTCCGTCCGGCGGAGGAACGCATCCTGCACGATCTTCACCTGCTGCACCCCCAGAATACGGAAAAATGGCTTGCCCAAAAGGCCTTGGCTCTCCCTTTGGGAGAGCTGTCGGCGCAGCCGACTGAGAGGGCCTGCAAGCCTTTTATTCCAAAAGGGCAAAGCCCTTTTTTGACAGGTATATTATCCCGCATTTTTGCGGGATTTATTCTTGCGATAGGGGCCGCCGCGTGGCATAATAGGAACAAATCCAATTATTCCCGCAAAGGGGGCCTTGCTATGACGAAAAAACGCATCCGCCAGATGAACGCCGCGCTTCTGCGGCGGCTGTCCCTCCGCCCGGCGGCGGAATACCTGGCCGGACGGGAGGAGACGGCGGCGCAGCTGGTGGGCGAGGGATATTTCCAGCGCTTTGCGCCGCTGATGGACCGGCGGCTGTGCTGCGCCCGGGTGCTGGACCTGTGCCGGGAGGACCTGGAGCGGCTGGACGGGCCGGAGCCGGAGGAGGGCTGGCTTCCGTACTGCTATGACTTCGCCCGGCGGCTGCTGTTTCCGGAGAAGGACGCCCGCCCCGCCCACGGGGCCGGAGCGGTGTTCTTCCTGTCGGTGCTGCAGGTGCTGCTGGACGCGGAGCGGGAGCTTCTGGACTATGACCCCGCCTGGGACTTTGTGCCCCCCGGGCCGGAGGAGCTGGAGGACTGCACCGCCGCCCCCCAGTTCGGCCAGATGATGCGTCTGTGGCGGCGGGAGTTCGTATACGAGATGATTCGCCTGGGCCTGGAGGTGACGCCCTACCGGACCCTGGAGCACATTGTGGGGGTCCACCATGTGGCCGTCACCGCCGGGCGGGCTCTGCGCCGGGGGGGCGTGGAGCTGGACCTGGCCCTGGTCTCCGGCAGCGCCATCGGCCACGACATCGGCAAGTTCGGCTGCCGCCCCGGGGAGCGGGTGCCGTATCTGCACTATTACTACACCGACCAGTGGTTCCGCCGCCGGAAGCTGACGGACATCGGCCATGTGGCCGCCAACCACTCCGTGTGGGACCTGGAGCTGGACTATCTGTCGGTGGAGTCCCTGCTGCTGATCTATGCCGACTTCCGGGTGAAGCAGACCCGGGACGACCAGGGCCGGGAGGTCACGAAAATCTTCTCCCTGGCGGAGGCCTTCAACGTGATCCTCTCCAAGCTGGACGGAGTGGACTGGGAAAAGCGCCGCCGCTATGAGCTGGTGTATGCCCGGCTCTATGACTTTGAGCAGTTCATGCTGGCCCGGGGGGTGGACGTGACCCTGGGAGGCAGGGACACACCGCCTCTGCCGGAAAAGCACACCGCCCTGATGACGGACCAGGAGGCTCTGGACGCCCTGACCATGCAGTGCGTGGGCCACAACATCGGCCTGATGCACCGGCTGACGGGACAGCGGAGCTTTGCCTCCCTGCTGGAGCAGGCCCGGGGCGAAACCAACTGGCGGCGTCTGCGGGCCTATCTGGGGGTGTTCGAGTCCTACTCCCTGTATCTGCACATTCCCCAGAAGGTCCAGACCCTGGCCTTTCTGTATGAGCTGCTGATGCACCGGGAGGGGGACATCCGCCGCCAGGCGGCGGCCCTGCTGGGGGAGATCATCGCCGGGTTCCACGCGGGCTATGCCAAGGAGCGCCCGGCGGACAGCCGCCCGGACGCCGGTGTCCCCACGGACCTGGACCAGTGGAAGCTGTATCTGCAAAGGATCATCTATCCCGACCACAAGCTGATGCCCCAGCACCAGCGCTGGATCCGCTATACCCTGAAATTCGCCGTGGACTCCCTGCTGCAGCGGTGCCCGGGCCGGGAGGAGCGGTTTCTGGCCCCCTTCTTCGCCTATTACCGCCATCCCCAGCAGCTGGAGGATGAGGTGGCCTTCCAGCTGCTGGACACGGCGGCGGCCCTGCCTCCGGCGGCCCTGACCCGGCCCCGGCAGGAGCTTCTGCTGCGGTTTGCCGAGGGGGTGTGCGACCGGGAGGACGTCACCGTCCGGGCGGCGGCGGTGCTGCTGGTGGACCGGCTGCACCGGCTGGACAGCCGCAGCCGCCGTCCCCTGCGGATTCTGCAGAAAATCGACTGCCGGGACGCCGCGTCCCTGGACCTGCTGCGCCGCCGGATCATCAAGGGCGGCGCCCCCGGCCCCCTGCCGGAGCAGGTGATCTCCGACATTTTCCTGGATAACCTGAAAACCGGCACCCCCTGGATCCTGAAGCAGGTGAACATCCGCCTGCTGGAGGACTACGCCGCCCGGGAGGACGGCCCGGTGCTGCACATCGCCACCCATCTGTCAAACCTGGTGAAGGTCAGCGACCGGGTGACGGTGCGCCACAGCGCCGGAAACGCCCTGCTGGCCCTGGCCCCCCGGCTGACGGTGGACCAGCGCAACGAGGTGTCGGTGGAGCTGTCCCGGGGCCTGGAGCTGGGCCAGCAGGAGTTTGCCAAGTATATCCCCGATTATCTGGGCCGGTTCGCCCTGTGGCTGCCGCCGGAACAGTTGGAGGAGCTGCTGGCGGACCTGAGCCAGACCCTCAACGCCGCCTCGGGCCGGATGGCGGCCTCCGCCCTGGACACCGTGGGCGTGATCTATGAGGAGTACGACACCTACCGCACCCGGTTCCCGGAGGAGCCGGAGGCCTACCGCAGCCGCCGGGAGCGGCTGCTGGGCATGCTGATGAAGCGCCTGGCCGGCGGCGACGGCGGCACCCGGCAGGAGGCCATGTTCGTGCTGGGCCGCCGGGTGTTCGGCTCCGGCATCCTGGGTGAGCACGAAAAGCGCCGGGCCTTCCTGTTGACCGGGCGCAAGCTCCTGGAAACCTGCTATGAGGAGGCCGAGGACCCCCTGACCTTCTATTACCGGGCCGCCATGCTGGGCCGGGTATACCGCTTCATGACGGAGCAGCGCCTGTTCCACGGGGGCTTCCCCATGGAGGAGCCCCGGCCCATCGCCTTCTTCCCCGGCACCTTCGACCCCTTCACCCTGTCCCACAAGGGCATCGTCCGGGCCATCCGGGACCGGGGGTTCGAGGTGCTGCTGGCCATCGACGAATTTTCCTGGTCCAAGCGGACCCAGCCCTACCGCATCCGCCGCCGCATCGCGGCCATGTCCGTGGCCGATGAGTTCCATGTCCACATCTTTCCCGAGGACTTCCCGGTGAACATCGCCAATCCCGAGAACCTCCGCCGCCTGCGGGAGGCCTTTCCCGGCCGGCCGGTGTCCATCGTGGTAGGCAGCGACGTGGTGGCCCACGCCTCGTCCTACCAGAGGCCCCCGGAGCCGGACTCCATCCACAGCTTCGACCATGTGATCTTCCGCCGGGACGAAGTGGCCGGGCCGGTGGATTACGGCTGCATCCGGGGCCGGGTGGTGGAGCTGACCCTGCCGCCCCAGTTAGAGGAGATCAGCTCCACCCGCATCCGGGAGGCGGTGGACGCCAACCGGGATATCTCACGGCTGGTGGACCCGGCGGTGCAGGACTTCATCTATCGCCGGGGCCTGTATCTGCGGGAGCCCCAGGACAAGCCCATGCTGCGCACGGAGGACCTGGAGTTCTCCCTGTGCCGGGAGGCGCGGGAGCTTGCGCCCCTGCTGGACCAGCTGACCCCGCCGCCGGAGGGCCTGGCCCGGGCTGTAGCGGACTCCGGGGACCAGGCGGTGCTGCTGCACCGCAGCGGATCGGACGAGCCGCTGGGAGCCGTGACCTTCCGGTGCCTGGACTCCCAGATGCTCTATGCCCGGCTGAAAAGCCCCCAACTGACGGGCCTGGTGCGCCAGAGCACCGGCGGCCGGGCCCTGCTGATCTCCGGGGTGCTGGTGCCCCGGGGAGAGCAGCAGGAGGAGTTCGGCCAGCTTCTGCTGACGGAGGTGCTGACCCTGGCCCTGAGCCGGGAATATGCCTATGGCCTGTACTGCCCCCTGGAGGGGGCGGCCTCGGTCTTTGCCCGGCAGCTGATCCTGCGCCAGGGCTTCGTGGCGGTGGCCGGGGAAAAGGACGCCCTGGCCGCGGATATGCGGCGGCCCCTGGTGCTCAACCGCAACGTGGACACCGCCATCAAGCAGCCCCTGGCCTCCCGGCCCGCCGTGGCGGCGGCGGTATCCGCCGCCCGCATCCGGCTGCAGGAGGCCCTGACGGGGCTGTATCCCGGCAATCTGGTGCTGAGTCTCAGCGCCGGGGTCATCTATCACCGGCTCCTGCAGCGCATCACCGCCCGCAACGGCGTTCCGGCGGAGCCGCTGGTTCCCCGGCAGCTGGGGCCGGACATCTGCGTGCCCTATGGCAAGATCCTCCGGGGCGTGACGGTGCCCAACACCGTCACCAAGACCCTGCGCACCGACAAGGTGTATGAGCCGGACCTGTCCGCCTATTCCATCGAGGCCTACCCCGGCTATTCCCCCCTGCCCGACCAGGTGCGCACCATCCGGGCCTTTGACCGGCCGGTGATCCTGGTGGACGATATGCTCCACGACGGCAAGCGCATCCGCCGCCTGGCCCCCCTGCTGGAGCAGACCCACACCCGGGTGGACCAGGTGCTGGTGGGCTATCTCACCGGCATGGGCCGGGACCTGATGGACCAGCTGGGCTATCCTGTGGACAGCATCTACTATCTGCCCAATCTGCGGCGGTGGTTCGTGGAGTCCACCCTGTACCCCTTCATCGGCGGCGACACCGTGCGCCGCACCGGACTGCTCCCCGGGGGCCTGCAGCCCTCGGTGAACCGCATCCTGCCCTATGCCTCCCCGGAGCTGCCGGACGTGGACAGCCGGGCCGTGTGGCAGCTGAGTCTGTGCTGCCTGGAAAACGCCCGGGACATCCTGCTGGCCCTGGAGGCAGAGTACCGCAGCCTGTACGCCCGGAACCTGACCCTGGCCCGGCTGGGCGAGGCGGTGATCCTGCCGCTGTGCCCGGACAAGGGGCCGTGCATGACCTATGACCTGACCCGCGCCGCCTCCACCTATCTGGACGGAGACATCGAACAGCTGCGGCGCATGAGATAAGGAGGCGTTTTCCATGTATTGCTATGCATACAAGTCCCATACCCTGTGCAGCCCCGTCCCGTTGCCGTACCGGGAGATATCCGCCCTGCCGGAGACGGGAGAGGTGCTTTGGGTGTTTCATCGGTCGCCCCTTTCCGGGCGGGACACCTTCCCGGTGACGGACCCGGCCCAGCTGACGGAGCGGGAAGGGGTGGCCTCCCTGTGCGCCGCCCCCGGCCCGGAGGGCCTGCCCCGGGAACTGACAAACGCCATCCGGGCGGGCCGGGTCCGGGCGGTGAACCTGGCCCACCCCCGTTTTGAGGAGCTGACGGCTCCCCTGCCCCGGCCCGAAAAGGTCCGGGTGAACCTGCTGGCTTTAGGGGACGTGGGCAGCACCCTGCTGATGGGCCTGCGGCTGATGGGCGGGGACGTGATCTCCTCCATCGGTATCTGCGACCTGCGGGGGGGGGTGGCCCAGCGCTGGGAGTTCGAGCTGAACCAGATCCAGCTGCCGGGGCCTTACGACGCCCTGCCGCCGGTGGAGATCGTGTCACCGGAGCAGCTGTTTGACGGGGACGTGTTCCTGTTCTGCGCCTCCCGGTTCGTGCCGGACACGGCGGTGAAAACCGGCGACGTGCGCATGGCCCAATACCGGCTGAACCGGGAGCTGGCGGCGCTGTACGCCCAGAAGGCCCGCCAGGCCCGTTACAGGGGGCTGTTCTGCGTGGTCAGCGACCCGGTGGACCCCCTGTGCCGGGCGGTGCTGACGGAGAGCAACCGCGCCCCGTCGGGGGAAATGGACTATCAGGGCCTGTTTTCCCACCAGGTCCGGGGCTTCGGCCTGGGGGTCATGAACGCCCGGGCGGCGTACTATGCCCGGAAGGACCCCCGCTTTGCCTCCTTCCTGACCGAGGGCCGCAGCTTCGGCCCCCACGGGGAGGACCTGGTGATCGCCAACTCCATCCGAAATTATGACGACGCCCTGTCCCGCCAGCTGACGGAGCAGGCGGTCCGCGCCAATCTCCGGATGCGGGAGCTGGGCTTCAAGCCCTATATAGCCCCGGCCCTGTCCTCCGGAGCCCTGAGCCTGCTGCTGTGCCTGCGGGGCCGGTGGCACTGCTCCTCCACCTATTTGGACGGGGTGTTCATGGGAGCCCGGAACCGGGTGCTCCCCACCGGCACGGAGCTGGAGCGTCTGCCTCTGCCCCGGCAGCTGCAAGACCGCCTGCAAATCACCATGGATCGCCTGCGGGCCATTGACTGACGGAAAGGGGGCGTGAGCCATGTCCATCACGGTACTGCTGCCGGAAAACCTATACAGCGCCCCGCTGCGGGCCCTGCTGGAGCCTATGCTGCCTCCGGGCAGCGTCATCCGCCGCCCGGAGGACGGCATGGAAAACCTGGAAAACCGCCGCCTGCTTTTCGCCGTGGCCCTGGACCCCAGCGGCTGCAGCCTGGCCTATTACGGGATGCTTCAGGCCCTGCGGGGCTGCGACACCCTGCTGCGGGGCAGCGTGGCCGGGGTCATAGTCACCGGCGTGGGGGAGTTTTATACCAAGGACGTGGCCCGGGACATGGTGTTTGCCGCCAACCAGGCGGGCTGCGCCTTTCTGGGCCGGCCCCTGGTGGAGGCCACCGGCTCCCTGCGGAATTTCCGCACCCAGGCCCAGATCGGCGGTACCGATGAGGTCACGGCCTTCCATGCCGCCGTGGCGGAGCTGCTCTCCCGCCTGGACGGCTGGGAAAAGCCCGCCCCCATCCGCCATGTGCTGGCTCTCCACGCCTCCCAGCGCGCCACGTCCAACACCCTGGCCCTGTGGGAGCTGGTGAAGGCCGGTCTTCCGTCGGACCTCGGCGTGCAGGAGATCTGCCTCCGCAACGGCACCATGGCCGACTGCAACGGGTGCAGCTATACCGCCTGTCTCCACTTCGGCGAGCAGGGCGGCTGCTTCTACGGCGGCCCCATGGTGGACGAGGTCTATCCCGCCGTGCGGAAATGCGACGCCCTGGTCATGCTCTGCGCCAACTACAACGACGCCCTGGCTGCCAATCTGACCGCCTGTGTCAACCGGCTCACGGCCCTGTTCCGCCAGACCCGTATGTACGACAAGCGGATCTTCGGCCTGATCGTCTCCGGCTACTCCGGCGGTGACCTGCTGGCCCGCCAGCTGATCTCCGCCCTGAATATGAACAAGTCCTTCTATCTTCCGCCCCGCTTCTCCCTGCTGGAAACGGCCAATGAGCGCGGCAGCCTTGTGAAGCTGCCGGGCATCGAGGCGCAGGCGGCGGCCTTCGCCCGGCACATCGCGGAGAGCTGAATAACCCCGCCGCAAACCGGGGAAAATACTTCCATCAATCAAAAGGAGGTGTGTTCCATGCAGGCAATGGTGTTGGAGAAGGCGTGCATTCAGTGCGGACTGTGCGCGGGGCTGTGCCCGGAGGTGTTTGCGCTGAACAGCGGCGAGCCCGCCCGGGTGACGGTGGACCCTATCCCGGACGCGCAGAAGATCGGCGTGCAGGAGGCGGCGGACAGCTGTCCCGTGGCCGCCATTCAGGTAACGGCGTAAAAATCCCCGGAAATGCCGCAAAAACCACTTTACAACGGTGATTTTCTGTGGTATCATCTCAAAGTACGCGCTAAGCGCGTCCGACCCCTGCCTTAGCCCTGCGGAGCGTTCCATCTCTCCCACGGCCCAGGCTGCGGGCGTATTTCAAGAAAGGTGGAAACACAACCATGATGCTGAAAGACCAGAAGACCTCTATCATCGAGGCCAATCGCACCCACGAGACCGACACCGGCTCCCCCGAGGTCCAGGTGGCCATTCTCACCGAGCGTATCAACCAGCTGACCGCGCACCTGAAGGTCCATCCCCATGACTTCCACAGCCGCCGCGGTATGCAGATGATGATCGGTAAGCGCCGTCGTCTGCTGGACTATCTGGCCAAGAAGGACATCGAGCGCTATCGTGCCCTGATTGCCAAGCTGGGTCTGCGTAAGTAAGCTGAAAACAGGGTGGTGTGCCCCGTGCGCACCACCCTTCTTTCACACCATCCCTGCCCGTGTGCGGAGCCGATCAAAGCCTTTAGCAGTTGAAAAAACGCCGGAATTTCCGGATTTTCCGGCACTTTTTCAAGTGCTAAACGGCCCCGGCTCCCATGCGGAAAAATCCAAATGAAAAGGAGCCAAACCATGTCTACCATCATCACCCACCGGCAGTTCCCCCACTACCACAAGTACACCATGGACCTGGCGGGCCGCCCCCTGACCCTGGAGGTGGGCAAGCTGGCCGAGCTGGCCAACGCCGCCGTTATGGTCACCTACGGCGAGACCAGCGTGCTGTGCTGCGTCACCGCCGCGCCCCGTCCCCGGGACGGCATCGACTTCTTCCCCCTGAGCGTGGACTTTGAGGAGAAGCTGTATGCCGTGGGCCGCATCCCCGGCAGCTTCAACCGCCGGGAGGGCCGCCCCGGCGAGAAGGGCATCCTCACCAGCCGCGTCATCGACCGGCCCATCCGTCCCCTGTTCCCCAAGGGCCTGAACGAAGACGTGCAGGTGCTGGCCAGCGTCATCTCCGCCGACCAGGAGAACGAGTCTGACGTGCTGGCCCTGACCGGCGCTTCCGCCGCCGTCATGCTCTCGCCCCTGCCGTTCGAAGGCCCCGTGGCCGGTGGCCGCATCGGCCGCATCGACGGCCAGTTCGTGCTCAACCCCACCTTTGAGGAGCAGGAGCGCAGCGACCTGAACATCGTGTTCGCCGCTTCCCGCGATGCCCTGACCATGGTGGAAGGCGAAGCCACCTTCGTGCCCGAAGACGTCATCATCGACGCTCTGGAATGGGGCCGCAAGGAGATCCAGCCGCTCATCGACGCCCAGCTCAAGCTGCGCGAACTGGCCGGCAAGGAAAAGATGCCCTTCACCCCCCATCAGGACGAT
>OICB01001073.1_pt1 | contig 12521 bp, 9 predicted proteins | sample 1581121 | NCBI WGS metagenome assembly OICB01 (sample SAMEA3882544, study PRJEB24775) | human gut metagenome | biome: human-associated habitat; feature: intestine environment; material: feces | place: Netherlands | collected 2009/2010 | reverse complement strand
AGCAATCGAAAAATATGGTGCATTAAAGGGCGGTCTTCTTGCGGTATGGAGGATACTTCGCTGTAATCCTTTTTCCCACGGAGGCTATGACCCTGTACCGTAAAGACAGGAATGTACTTGAAAATTGAATATTGATCGATCGAAGGAACCTCCTGTCATTTATGGATTCTAGGAGGAAATGAACTTGGAAATGATTTTAGCGACAAAGAGCAGCACTCCTATCATTGGTCAGCTTGCGACCGTTATGGGATGGATCATGGATGGTATTTACAGATTGCTGAATATCTTTGGAATTCAGAATATCGGTATTTGTATTGTCATCTTCAGTATCCTTATTTATGCTCTTATGACCCCACTGCAGATTAAACAGCAGAAATTCTCTAAGCTGAGTGCGATCATGCAGCCGGAACTTCAGAAAATTCAAAAGAAGTACAAGGGAAAAAACAACGATACTGCTGCAATGCAGAAAATGCAGGAGGAAACACAGGCTGTATATCAGAAATACGGCGTATCTCCTACAGGAAGCTGTGTACAGCTTGCAATCCAGTTCCCTATTTTGATGGCCTTATATCAGGTAATTTATAAAATTCCGGCATATGTAGGAAGTGTAAGGGATATCCTTGCATCTGCAGTTACCAGTATTACAGGTGTAAACGGATATACAGATATCCTTCAGCAGTTTATCACAGATAATAAGATGACAAGAGTTCAGCTTATTATGGATGGAAGTAAAGCTACAAGTAATTCAGTCACAGACTTTTTGTATGCATTATCACCTTCCCAGTGGAAAACACTTGCTGAGACAAGCCAGTTTGCAGGATTTACTGATACGCTGAACAGCACTGCAAAAGAGATTTCACATGTGCAGAATTTCTTTGGTCTGAATATCGCTGATCAGCCACTGACTTATATGAAAGCAGTTTTTGCAGGAGGATCTGTTCTTCTGGCGATCATTGCGATTCTTATTCCGATACTTGCATGGGCTACACAGATGATCAACTTAAAACTGATGCCTCAGGCAGCACAGCAGAGCGGCGATTCACAGCAGGATGCAATGATGAACTCCATGAAGACAATGAATATGGTAATGCCGTTGATGTCAGCAGTATTCTGTTTCACATTCCCTGTAGGTCTTGGTATTTACTGGGTAGCAAGTGCTGCAGTAAGAAGTGTGCAGCAGGTTGTTATCAATAAAAAGATGGATAAGATCCAGATTGAAGACCTGATCAGTGAGAATATGAAGAAGATGGAAAAGAAGCGTGAGAAAGCGGGACTTCCACCTCAGAAGATTACAAATCAGGCCCATCAGAGCGCCAAGAATATCAATAAGATTGAAAAAGGCAGCAGCAATACAAATGTTGAGACAAGAGCCAAGAAGGTTGAAGAAGCTTACAAAGACGCTGCGAATGCAAAACCTGGCAGCATTACTGCAAAGGCCAATCTGGTAAAAGCATTTGATGAGCGTAATAAGAAGAAGTAGTCAGGAACGGAGGGGTTGGCATGGAGGATTATATCCAGTTTTCAGCGAAAACAAAGAGTGAAGCAATTACAAAAGCATGTATCGAGCTTGGCGTATCCAGTGACCAGCTTGAGATTCAGGTAATAAGTGAAGGCAGCAACGGATTTTTCGGAATCGGAAGCAAGCCTGCAGTAATTAAGGTTCGTAAGATTGAGTCGGTTTCTGAGGAAGAAGAAATGAAGGAGATCGTAGAGACAGTGAAACTCGATTCCTTCAAAGAGGAAGCCCCGGTTCAGGAAGAAAAGAAAACGGAAGCTATAAAACCGGTAAAGAAAGAAATCAAAGAGCCGAAAGCTGTTTCTGAGAAACCAAGACAGCCAAAACCTGTAAAGGAAAGGGATGTAAAAGAAAAACAGCCGAGAGAATTCAGAGAGCCAAAAGAGAAACAAGTCAGAGAAAAGACGGCTAAACCGGTAAAACCGGCAAAGCCTGTTGAGATCCTTACAGATCCGGAAGAGATTAAAGAAGTAGAAAACAGAGCAAAGGTATTCCTTCGTGATGTATTTGCGTCCATGAATCTTGGAGAAGTAGAGATTACATCTGAATATAACACAACGGACGGAAGTCTGGAAGTTGACTTTGAAGGCGAAGATATGGGAATCCTTATCGGCAAGAGAGGCCAGACTCTGGATTCTCTTCAGTATCTGACGAGTCTTGTGGTAAATAAAGGTAAATCAAATTACATTCGTGTAAAACTTGATACAGAAGATTACCGCAAGCGCCGTAAAGAAACTCTTGAGAACCTTGCAAGAGGTATTGCTTATAAAGTAAGAAAAACCCGCAAGCCGGTTATTCTTGAGCCAATGAATCCTTATGAGAGAAGAATTATCCATTCTGCTCTTCAGGGAAATAAATTCGTTGAGACAGTCAGTGAGGGTGAAGAGCCTTACCGTCATGTAGTGGTAAAATTAAAAAGAAATTAATAATATGACTGCTTCATTGCAGATATGAAAAAAGAATGTTATTCTAGGTGAAAGCGTGAATAACACGTAACTTTGCGTGTGTACTTTTGCCTGGAGTAACATTTTTATTTTACGGAAAGTCTTGTATATATACCAGAGAGATTACACACTTGCAGAAAAAAATAACAGTAGTCAGTGTGATTTTCCTGTTATGTACATAAGATGACAGAATTATTGTAACAGTCTACTGTTCCGCAGGGGCAGAACTATTATAGAACAGGCAAGTGAGGAGAAAAAAATGGAAACAACAATCGCAGCAATTTCCACAGCCATGAGTGCGTCCGGAATCGGAATCATCCGTATCAGCGGCGAGAATGCCATGGATGTGATTTCCCGTATCTACAGATCAAAAGGCGGGAAGAAAAAAATAAAAGAAGTTCCGACTCATACCATTCATTATGGATATATTTATGATGGAGAGGAACTGATTGATGAGGTTCTGGTAATGATCATGCATGCACCGAGGACTTTTACAGGAGAAGATACAGTAGAAATAGACTGTCATGGTGGTGTATATGCTATGCAGAGGGTTTTGGATACAGTGCTGAAAAATGGTGCCGAAATTGCAGAACCAGGAGAATTTACCAAACGTGCCTTCCTGAACGGACGGATGGATCTGTCCCAGGCAGAGGCTGTTATGGATGTTATACAGGCGAAAAATGAATATGCGCTTCGCAGTTCCATGGATCAGTTAAGAGGTTCTGTGCAGAAAGCAATCCGAGATATCAGAGAAAAGCTGATTTATCACATTGCATATATAGAATCGGCACTGGATGATCCGGAACATATCAGTCTGGATGGATATCCCCAGGAACTTCTGGAAGTTGTGGATAATGAACAGAAAGAAGTGAAGCGCCTGTTGAAAACTTCTTCTGACGGAAAGATGATCCAGGAGGGAATCCAGACAGTTATCCTTGGAAAACCAAATGCCGGAAAATCCTCACTGTTAAATCTTCTGATCGGAGAAAACAGGGCTATTGTGACAGATATTGCAGGAACGACCAGAGACATTCTGGAGGAATATATCACACTTCATGGAATATCTCTGAAGATTATTGATACAGCCGGAATCCGGGAAACAAAGGATATTGTGGAAAAAATAGGGGTAGACAGAGCCAGAGAAATGGCACAGAAAGCAGATCTGATTCTTTATGTAGTGGATTCTTCTGTTCCGCTTGACGAAAATGATGAAGAAATCATGGAAATGCTTACTGGAAAAAAGGCGATTATCCTGTATAATAAAACTGATCTTCAGCCGGAAATCCAGCCGGAAATCCTGAAAGAAAAAACAGGACATCCTGTAATTCCGATTTCTGCAAAAGAAGAAAAAGGCATTACAGAACTGGAAGAACAGATTAAAGATATGTTTTTTGGAGGAGAGATTTCCTTTAATGATGAGGTATATATTACAAATGCCCGTCATAAAGCAGCATTGGAAGAGGCTGACAGAAGCCTTGATCTGGTCAGAAACAGTATCGAAAGGGGAATGCCGGAAGATTTCTTTTCTATAGATCTTATGAATGCATATGAAAATCTGGGTAAAATCCTCGGAGAGTCTGTTGGTGAAGATCTGGTAAATGAGATATTCAGCAAGTTTTGCATGGGTAAATAAAAATCAAAAAATCGCCTTCGGCGATTTTTGAAAGAATAGAATGAGCAGTTGTAAAATAAAAGGAGACAAAATGAGAACGTTAGTAGAAGATTATGATATTGTTGTAGTCGGTGCCGGTCATGCCGGATGTGAAGCAGCACTTGCGGGTGCGCGCCTGGGCCTGAATACAGTGATGTTTACTGTAAGTGTAGACAGTATCGCATTAATGCCATGTAACCCGAACGTAGGCGGCAGTTCCAAAGGCCATCTGGTAAGAGAGCTTGATGCCCTGGGCGGTGAAATGGGAAAAAATATTGACAAGACCTTTATCCAGTCCAAAATGCTTAACTGTTCCAAAGGACCTGCAGTGCACTCCTTACGTGCGCAGGCTGACAAACAGGCATACAGCAATGAAATGAGAAAAACGCTTGAAAATACACCTAATCTGACTATTAAACAGGGAGAAGTAACAAAACTTCTGGTCGAGGACGGAAAGATTACAGGGGTAAAAACATATTCCGGTGCAACTTATAACTGTAAAGCAGTGGTCCTCTGTACAGGAACTTATTTAAAAGCAAGATGTATTTACGGTGATGTAAGTAATTATACAGGACCAAACGGACTGCAGGCAGCCAACTACCTGACTGATTCTCTGAAAGAGCTGGGAATTGAATTGTTCCGTTTTAAAACAGGAACACCTGCCCGTATTGCCGGAAATACAATTGACTACAGCAAAATGGAGGAACAGTTTGGAGATGAGAGAGTTGTACCATTTTCATTCTCAACTAATCCGGAAGATGTTCAGATAGAGCAGAAATCCTGCTGGCTGACATATACAAATGAGAAAACTCATGAGATCATTCGTGCAAACCTTGACCGTTCTCCGTTGTATTCCGGTATGATCGAAGGAACCGGTCCGCGTTATTGCCCGTCAATTGAAGATAAAGTAGTCCGTTTTGCAGATAAGAACCGTCATCAGGTATTTATTGAGCCGGAAGGTCTCTATACAAATGAGATGTATATTGGTGGAATGTCCAGTTCTCTGCCGGAAGATGTGCAGGAAGAAATGTATCATTCCGTACCGGGACTGGAACATGCAAAAATCGTAAAAAATGCATATGCCATCGAATATGACTGTATTAATCCACGTCAGTTATATCCTACACTGGAATTTAAGAAAATCAAAGGACTGTTCAGCGGCGGTCAGTTTAACGGAAGCTCAGGGTATGAAGAAGCAGCGGCGCAGGGACTGATCGCAGGAATTAATGCTGCTCTGGAAGTTAAAGGTCAGGAACAGCTGATTCTTGACCGTTCTGAGGCTTATATTGGTGTTCTTATTGATGATCTGGTAACAAAAGAAAACCATGAGCCATACAGAATGATGACCAGCAGAGCGGAGTACAGATTACTTCTCCGACAGGATAATGCGGATCTGAGACTTCGTAAAAAGGGATATCAGGCAGGGCTCATCAGTGAAGAGGATTATCAGAAAATCCTTACGAAAGAAGAACAGATAAAAACAGAGATCAGCAGAGTAGAACATACAAATATCGGAGCAAACAAAGAGGTTCAGACCCTTCTGGAAAGCTATAACAGCACACCGCTGAAATCCGGAACCACTCTGGCAGAACTGATCCGCCGTCCGGAACTTTCTTATGAAGCAATCAAACCACTTGATAAAGAACGTCCGGAGCTGCCATGGGATGTACAGGAACAGGTTGACATTAACATCAAGTATGATGGATATATCCGCAGACAGTTAAAACAGGTAGAACAGTTTAAGAAACTGGAAGCAAAGAAAATCCCGACAGATATTGATTATGAGAAAGTTGGAAGTCTGAGAATCGAAGCACGTCAGAAACTGGAAGCATACAGACCGATTTCAATCGGACAGGCTTCCCGAATTTCAGGAGTTTCTCCTGCTGATATATCAGTTTTACTGGTGTATCTTTCCAGTACGAAATAATTAATATAATACGCTTTAATGTGCTTATAAAAACAAGAAATTGGCAAAAAATATTAAAATAGTACATAAAAGAGTAAAATAACGGACTATAAATAACAGATAAAATCATAAAAGCACATAAAACAACCCTGTAAAATATACAAAAATAATAAATAAAGGTAGAAAAAGGAGAATAATACATGCCGTATAATCTGACGACATTGGAAAATGGATGCAGAGAACTGGGTATAGAGCTGAGCCAGAAGCAGAAAAATCAGTTTATCCAGTTTTATGAATTTCTGGTAGAAAAAAATAAGGTTATGAATCTGACAGGTATTACTGAGTTTGAGGAAGTTCTTACAAAGCACTTTCTTGACAGTCTTGCCTGTGTAAAAGCCATTGATATGACAAAAGTAAAAACAATTATGGACATCGGTACAGGTGCCGGATTTCCAGGTGTGCCTTTGAAAATTGCTTTTCCACATCTGGAGGCATGTCTGCTGGATTCTCTGAAAAAGAGGGTAAACTTCCTTGAGGAAAGTTTTGAGCTTCTTGGATTAGAAGGGATTAAGGCGATTCATGGAAGAGCAGAAGAGTATGCAAAAAATAAAGAGTATCGTGAGAAATATGATCTCTGTGTATCCAGGGCAGTATCAAACCTTGCAACTCTGTCAGAATATTGTCTTCCTTATGTAAAGACAGGAGGAACTTTCATTTCCTATAAATCAGGAACTGTACAGGAAGAGGCAGAAGAAGCAGAGAAAGCAATCAATATCCTCGGTGGTCAGGTGAAAGACATCACATACTTTAAATTGCCGGACTCCGAGATTGACCGATCCCTTGTCATTATAAATAAGAAAAAATCTACACCTGGAAAGTATCCGCGTAAAGCAGGAACACCATTAAAAGAACCATTGTCATAATAAATCTATGTATAGTTGTCTCATGAAATCTTCTGGCAAAAAATGCCGAGATTTCGGGACAGCTATTTTTTTCAAACAAACATCACAGAATAATCACACTTTTATCCTAATTTCATCACAACTTCATCATAAACTATTTTTATAGAGATGTCCTCGGGTTCCCCCATTCTCTGTTTCACCTGGGGACATTTTCTATATTTTATTTTGGCAAAAATTAAGAGGAGGAGAACACATTGATTGAAGTAAACAATCTGGTCAAACGATATGGTAACCATACGGCAGTTGACCACCTTTCCTTTAAAATAGAGAAAGGCAAAATCTATGGATTTCTGGGGCCAAACGGTGCAGGAAAATCCACTACAATGAATATGATAACCGGATACATCGCATCCACCGAAGGAACCGTCAAAATTGACGGACACGATATCCTCGAAGAACCGGAAGCGGCAAAGAAATGTATCGGTTATCTGCCTGAACAGCCGCCGGTCTATTTTGATATGACTGTCCTGGAATACATGAAATTTGTGGCAGATCTCAAGAAAATCCCAAAAGATAAAAAAGCAAACATGATCGAAGAAGTCATGGATATGGTAAAGATTTCAGACATGAGAAACCGTCTGATAAAGAACCTGTCAAAAGGTTACAGACAGAGAGTTGGTCTTGCTGAGGCGATTATGGGGTATCCGGAGGTGATCATCCTGGATGAGCCGACAGTAGGTCTTGACCCTAAACAGATTATTGAAATCCGAACCTTAATTAAAGAATTAAAAAAGAAACATACCGTTATTCTCAGCTCGCATATACTTTCTGAAGTAAGCGCGGTATGCGATTACGTGCTGATCATTTCTCATGGAAAACTGGTAGCAAGCGATACTCCTGAGAATCTTGGAAAACTTGCAGAAGGATCCAATACTCTGGAGATGCTTATTAAAGGTGAAAAAACACAGATCAGGCAGGCTCTCGAGGGAATCGAGGGAGTCAACAGCGTAACAATGGAAAAAGATGAGAAACAGAATCTCTGGAGTGTGAAAGTTTCAACAGAGGAGCAGAATGACATTCGGGAAGAAGTATTCTACAAAATGTCGGAGATTAACAGCCCAATCTATGAGATGAAGTCCAGGAAAGTATCACTGGAGGAAATCTTCCTTGAACTTACTGCATCTGATAAACCAATATCTGCAGACGAAGTCCCAAATACACCTGAAGATAAAGATACTGATGCCGGTAGATCAAACGAGACAAACGTAAAACAGACATCAGCAGAAATACCGGAAGAACAGAATAATGATAAAGGGGGAGAGAAATAACCATGACAGCTATATATAAAAGAGAGCTGAAAAGTTACCTGACATCCATGGTAGGATATTTATTTATCTTTTTCATTCTTGTACTGACAGGTATTTATTTTTCAGCATATCAGCTTTCAGCAGCATATCCGAAATTTGAATACACCTTAAGTGCAATTACCTTTGCATTCCTGATCGGAGTACCGATTTTGACTATGCGTGTACTTGCAGAGGAAAGAAAACAGAAAACAGATCAGCTGCTTCTGACAGCACCGGTTTCTGTGAGCGGTATTGTAATAGGTAAATATCTTGCACTGGTAACTGTATTTGCTGTTCCGATGGCAGTTATGTGTACTTATCCGCTGATTATGTCCAGGTTTGGCACAGTAGAGTTTGCATCTGCATATACAGCAGTCCTGGGATTCTTTCTCCTGGGATGTGCAAATATTGCAATCGGTGTATTTATGTCAGCATTAACTGAGAGCCAGGTAATTGCAGCGGTACTCACATTTGTTTTCTTATTTGCATTTTACATGATGAATGGTATTTCTTCATTCTTCTCTCAGACATCTATGTCGACATGCGTGACATTTGGGTTATTGATCCTGGCAGCAGCCATCATTATCTATACCATGATCAAGAATATTCTGATCTCAGCAGTGATCGGTGTGATCGGAGAAGTGGCACTGATTATTATTTATGTAGTAAAATCCAGTATTTTTGAGGGCGGTATTCAGAAAGTCCTGGATGTGTTTAATCTGAGCGGACACTTTGATAATTTTACAAGTAACATCTTTGATATAAAAGGAATTGTATATTTTCTTTCTGTGATCGCAGTATGCCTGTTCCTTACAACACAGTCTATTTTGAAGAGACGCTGGAATTAGTGGGGAGGTGAAAGAAAATGAAACTGAAAGAAAAGATGAAAAATAATAACCATAAAAAATTTGACAAAAAGAAACTGATTGGCACCATCAGTAAGAAGCATATCAAAAACGGCTCTTACACAATGGTTATGTCAGTGATATTTATTGCAGTAGTTGTAGTGCTCAACATGATCGTAAATGCGATTCCGTCCAAATATTCAGAAATTGATATCAGCAGCCAGAAACTCTACAGTATTGGTGATGATACAAAAGCAATGCTGAAAGATCTGGACAAGGACGTAACAATTTACCAGATTGCACAGAGCGGTTCTGAAGATGAGAATATTACCAATCTGCTTAAGAAATATGAAGATGAATCCAAGCATATTAAAGTAGAGCAGAAGGATCCTGTAGTAAATCCTAAATTTGTAACGGAATATACAAGTGATGATCTTTCTGCAAACAGTCTGATCGTTGTATGCGGCGACAGAAATAAAGTCATTGATTACAACAATATCTATGAGAGCACAATTGATTATCAGACCTACAGCTCTCAGACCACCGGTTTCGACGGTGAAGGTCAGATCACAAGTGCGATCGGATATGTAACATCCGAAGATCTCCCGATCCTTTATACACTCGAGGGACATGGTGAGAAGGAGATGGATTCTACTATCAAAGAAGACATCGAGAAGGCAAACATGGATATTCAGTCTCTGAATCTTCTTACAGAGGGAAGTGTTCCGGATGATGCAGACTGCCTGTTCATTGATTCTCCATCCACAGATATTTCAGAAGATGAAAAGACTGCTATTATTGATTATCTTGAAAATGGCGGAAAGGCGATGATTTTCTCTGATTATACAACAGAAGACCTGCCAAACTTTGATGCAGTTCTGGAAAACTATGGTGTTCAGAGAGAAGCTGGAATCGTATTTGAAGGTGATAATCAGCATTATGCAATGCAGATGCCATATTATCTGGTTCCGACTATAAACAGCACAGATGCAAGCTCTGAGACTGTTTCCGGAGGATATTATGTACTTGTACCATATGCACAGGGAATCAAAAAAATGGATGATGTAAGAGATACCGTAACGATCAACAGTATCCTCACCACATCAGACCAGGCATATTCCAAGACAGATCTGAACAGTGATACTCTGGAGAAAGAAGACGGAGACGAAGCTGGCCCATTTGATCTGGGAGTAAGCATCACAGAGACTCTGGATGATGACAAAGAAACTCAGATTGTTTATTATACAAGTTCCAATCTCATGGAATCACAGGTAAATCAGATGGTATCCGGCGGAAATGAGAAGCTGATCATCGAATCTCTGAAGTGGATGACAGACACAGAAGACAGTGCAACCGTATCTATCCCATCCAAGAGCCTGTCTGTATCTAATCTGACACTTACAGACTATGATGCTGCATTCTGGAAGATCTGCACCATCGGTCTGATTCCTGGATTCTTCCTTGTTGTAGGGTTTGCAGTTTGGATGAAGAGGAGAAAAGCTTAAATGAAGAATAAAACTGTAAAAATGGTTCTTGCAGTTGTAGTTCTTGGTGTCTGCTGCGGGGCTTACGCAGGTGTAAAAACCTACGTAGCCCATCAGGAGCAGAAAGAATCCGAAGAAGATTCTGAAGAAAGCACAACTGTATTTACTGCATCAACAGATAACATTAAATCTCTGGATTTTATGGTTGATGATACAGAGACAACATTTGAAAAAGATGATGACAGCTGGGTAAAGAAAGACGAAACAGATTTTCCGGTAAATCAGACTACTCTGGACAGTGCAGCATCTGCTATTGCATCTGTCGATTCAGACAGAGTTCTGGAGGACGTAGATGATCTTTCAGAATATGGTCTGGACTCTCCGTCAAACACGATTAAGATTGTAACAAAATCTGATGAGGAAGATGGCGATGACATAACAACTACACTGTATGTAAATTCCTCCACCAGTCAGTATTATGTAAGAAAAGATGATGATGAGAAGACAGTATACCTGATAGATTCTTCCTGCGTAGAGCCGTTTGCCAAATCATTGAATGATTATGCGCAGATGGAAGATTTCCCTGCAATTTCCAATACAGATACCATTACAAAAATTTCTGTAGACGGCGATAATTCCTATGAATTATCAAAAGACGAAGATACAAGTACCTGGTCAGTAAAAGGCAGCGAGGATGAAGAAAAAGCAGACTCAGCTACCGTAAGTTCTTTGGTATCTTCATTCGGAAGCATGGCATATAGTTCACTTGCAGATTATAAATGTGACGACAAGAGCAAATATGGTCTGGATAAACCATATGCAACAATCATAGTAGATTATCAGGAAGAAGTTGCTGATGATGACACTGATGAAGACACACAAGATGATACGACAGCTTCCGGTGAGACGGCAGATGAAGATGCTTCATCTGTGGAAGAAAACAGTGACGATGCTGAACAGGATACAGAATCAGACGAAAGTGTAAGTGAAACTACGGATGAAACATCTGAGGCTGAAGATACTGACGGTGAAGAAGCAGAAGATGAAACATCAGAAAACTCAGACAGTGCATCAGACAATGAGGATTCTTCGGAAGAAGAAACTAAGATGGCAGATAAGCAGCTTACAATTCTTGTTGGAAATGAAACAGATGACAGCAGCAGATATGTCATGGTAAATGACAGCAATGAAGTCTATACGATGTCAACGGATACTCTGTCCGCGCTAACTGATAAATCAGAAGAAGACTTCTGGGATATGACAGTAAGTTATGTATCTTTAAACAGCCTCGGAAGCCTCAAAGTAAATTATCAGGGCAGTGATTATAAAGTAAATGTTTCACGTGAAACATCCACAGATGATGATGGAAACGATACAGAAACAGTTACCTATAAACTGAATGGTTCTGATCTGGATGAAACAACATTTACAACATTCTACAATAAACTGATCAACATGACGGCTCAGAAACGTCTGACAGATAAATATGAACCTGACGGTGATGCAGAACTGACAGCTATATTTACAGAAGAAGACGGTGATACACAGGAAGTTGCATACTATAGCTACGATACAAACTATTATGCGGCAGTGGTGGATAATAAAGTATATCTCGTAAATAAGATGAATGTAAAAGAACTGTTCACAGCATTTGAATCAGTTGTCGGAACAGAAGAAGACAGTTCAGATAAGACAGATTCAGACGAAGCAACAACAGATGATACTAAATCAGATTCAACAGATATGCCAGGTGAGAGCATAGAAGAGTCCGATGACAGTACATCTGAAACAGCCGGCATAACAAACGATTCTGATACATCCGAAGAGGAGAATACAGATTCTCAGGAAACGGACAGTACAGAAGAGTAAAAGAATAAACGAATCTATAAAAGAGTGAGGCAGGCATATAGAATTTCTTACATATGCC
>OICB01001057.1_pt1 | contig 12689 bp, 9 predicted proteins | sample 1581121 | NCBI WGS metagenome assembly OICB01 (sample SAMEA3882544, study PRJEB24775) | human gut metagenome | biome: human-associated habitat; feature: intestine environment; material: feces | place: Netherlands | collected 2009/2010 | reverse complement strand
CGGTAGCGCGCGAGAAGCAGCACGGCCGCGAGCACGACGCCCGTCCACTGGGCGATGATTGAGGCGTAGGCGATGCCGACGATGCCCAGGTCGAGCCCGAAGGCGAACCAGAGGCTGCACAGCATGTGGACGATGTTGACCGTGACGGCCGTGCACATGGGGATCACGGCGTTCTGCATGCCCGTGAACCAGCCGTTGAAGCCGAAGAGCAGGATGCCCGCCGGCACGGCCCAGATGCGCGTGTAGAAGTATTCGCGGGTCATCTCCGAACCGTTGAGGGCCCACAGTGCCGCCTCGCCCACGGGGTATTGCAGGGCGACCATTACCACACCCATCACCACGGCCACGGCCAGCGCGCGCACCAGCATGTTCGTGCATTCGCGGTAGTTGCCCGCGCCGAAGGCCTGCGCCGTGAGGCCGCTCGTGCCCATGCGCACGAACGAGCAGTTCCAGTAGATGAAGTTGAAGATCGAGACCCCGATGGCCAGCGCGCCGATCGTCGCGGCGGTGTCGGCGCCCCAGTGTCCGGCAATGGCCGTCGAGACGATGCCCATCAGGGGCACGGTGATGTTCGAGACGATGTTCGGCAGCGCCAGGCGCAGTATTTCACGGTTCATGCTCATACGTGACTGCAAAGATAGCATTTTGAGGCGGATTTGTAGCGACGTGCGGTATTTGCCAATTAATTCCTGCCGACGGTGTTTGCAATCCCGAAAAATGGATTACCTTTGCCGCGTCAATTGCAATCATATACAGACAGTAAGATGAAAGAGATCAAAAACGACTCGACCTCCGTGCTTTCGCGCTTCGGCCGCGACAGGCGCACCCGTACCGTGACGGCGACGGCGGAGCGTGTCGAGCGTCGCCCGCGTTTGCAGCGTGAGGCTGCCGATTCGGAGCACCCGAACCATACGGAGCATGCCGAACACCGTGCTTCGTACAATCCCCACTTTACGGCGGACAACCGTCCCCGCTTCGAGAAGCCGCACCGCGAGCACGACGAGCGCCGGCGCGAGGAGGGCGACCGTCCGCACCGCCCCTACGGCGAGCGCACCGCCCACCGCAGCGGCGATCACCGCGGGCAGGGCGCCTACGGCGACAAAACCCGCTACGAGGGGGCCCGCACGCGGCAGGACGAGGAGCGTCCGCGCCGCAGCTACGGCGACAAACCCGCCTACCGCGGCGAGCGGGACGGCGAGGAGCGCGCTGCGAAGCGCTACGGCGCCGACAGCCGCCGCAGCGGGGAAGGCCGCCCCTACGGCGAGAAGCGCTACGGCGAAAGGAAATACGGCGAGAAGAGGAGCGGCGAGAAGAAGTACGGCGGGAAGCCCGCCTTCCGCAAGCATGCGGAGGCTCCGGCCAATTATCCGAAATACAATCCCGAGCGTCAGACGGGCGAAATCCGCCTGAACCGCTTTATCGCGCAGTCGGGCATTTGCTCGCGCCGCGAGGCGGACGATTACATCACGGCGGGGCTGGTTTCGGTCAACGGCGTGATTGTCACCGAGCTCGGCACGAAGGTGAAGCCCACCGACGAGGTGAAGTTCAACGACAGCCGCGTGCAGGGCGAGAAGAAGGTCTACCTCGTGCTGAACAAGCCGAAGGGCTACGTCACGTCGCTCGACGACCCGCACGCCGGCAAGACGGTCATGGAGCTGGTCAAGGGGGCCTGCACGGAGCGCATCTACCCGGTGGGGCGCCTCGACAAGAACAGCGTGGGCCTGCTGCTCTTCACCAATGACGGCGACCTGACGCGCCAGCTGACGCATCCCTCCTATAAAAAGAAGAAAATCTACCAGGTGACCCTCGACAAGCCGCTGACGCGCGCCGACATGGACCGCATCGCCGAGGGCATCACGCTCGAGGACGGCGAGATCTATGCCGACGAGATCTCCTACGTCAAGGAGAACAAGCAGGAGGTGGGCATCGAGATTCACTCGGGCCGCAACCGCATCGTGCGCCGCATCTTCGAGTTCCTGGGCTACAACGTCACGAAGCTCGACCGCGTCTACTATGCGGGCCTGACAAAGAAGAACCTCAAGCGCGGAGCCTGGCGTTTCCTCACGCGCGAGGAGGTCGAGCGTCTCAAGTCCGGACAGTACGAATAACCGTCGGCCGGGGCCGGAGAACCTCCCCTTGTCTTGGGGTTTGCCCCTTGTCGCGGCGGTTTGTCCCGATTGCTCCGGGCCATATGAAAAAAGCGATTCTTCCCTTTGTGGGAAGAATCGCTTTTTTGTCGGAAGGTGCCTGCCGGATAGTGCCGGAGAAAGAACCCGTCCACGGAGTTGCCTGTCGGGAAAGTGCCGCGGTGTTGCGGTGTCCGGTCTTTCGTCGCCCCTCCCTGGCCGCTTTACCTTGTGTTTGTCGCCTGGTCCCAGGCGGTCTGCTCATAGTACTCCTGCAGCCGCTGCGCGGGCTTGCTGGTCGAGACGCCCGAATAACTGGTGATGGGGTTCAGCCGCCTGTTGTAGACCGAGTAGAACGACGGGGTGTTGAGGCGGCTCTCCGCGGGGAAGGCCTCGTCGAAGCGCATGCGGAACTCGTCGAGCAGCGCCGCGTCGACGCAGGAGAGCGAGACGTAGTGCCCCAGGTCGTAGAAGAGGTGCGTCGCGAGCCCCTCGTAGCTCTGGAGCGTGTTGAGGTCGAAGGTCTGCCGTGCAGCGGCATAGAGCCGCCGCGTCACGTCGTCCAGTCCCGGCCGGCCGTCGCGACCGTCGAGTGCGGCGGTGACGCAGAGCGAGATGCAGCCCGACTGCTCGTTGTAGGGGACGCTCTGCCAGTCGTTCTGGTAGAAGTCCCAGAAGGCGCGGCACACCTGCGTGAGCCGGTCGCCGATGCGCTCCCCGGTGAAGAGGTACGGCACGGTCCGGTCGTAGGGGAATCCGGCGGCCATGATCTCGCACGGCGAGGCAACGATGTAGTCGAAGCCGCCGCGCAGGTCGTAGAGCGTCTCGATGTTGGCCATGAAGCAGGCGTCGAAGATCAGGTAGTCGAAGCGGTAGGGGAGCGCTTCGATCACCGCCGCGAAGTCGGCGATGTCGATCTCGTATCCCGTGTCGCCGAACGAACGGGTCGGCTTGGCGTCGGGCAGCGGTTGCCAGAGGTTGTCGCTGACGGCTGCGCCTCCGGGCTGTGTGCCGAGCTGCATGCCCGAGGCGTAGAGCGATCCGGCGATCGTCGGTACCCACGCCTTGCCGTGGCAGCCGACGATGAGGCCGTACTCCTCGGCCGGGGCGTATTCGGCCACGTCGGCAAACATCTCCGCGAGCGACTGCGGCGCCGAAGCCGTGAACGAGGCATACTCCTTGAGGGTCTCGACGACGCTGCTGCCCGAGGCGAAGTCGTAGCGCACCTCCTGCAGGGAGGCCGTCTGCTGCCCCTCGGGCTGGTAGCAGACGAGGATGCGGCCGTCGCCCGGCACCTGTGCCGAGACGGCCCGGCGGATGCCGTCGATGTTGTTGTTGTAGAACGAGAGCAGCGACCGCCCGGGCATGTAGAGCAGCATTGTGCGCGGGGCCGTGGCGGGACTCTGGCATACCTCGAGCGGTCGGGCGGAAGGCGACGCTGCCCAGCGTGCGGCGCTGGTGTTCGGCGTTGTCCTGCGTGGCGGTCAGCGTGACGACGGTCTCGCCCCGGCTGCCCGAGACGGGCGTGATGTCGAAGCCGCTGCCCGTGACGGTCAGTTCCCACGCCCCGTTGGCCGTGACGGTGACGGCGGCCTCGCTGCCGCTTCCGCCACGCAGCACGACCTCCGTGGCCGAGAGCTCGAGCCGCGGTGTCGGGGTCTTCTCCTTGCGGCAGGCGGCTGTCAGCAGCACCGCGCAGAGCAGCAGCGTATGTCGGAAAGTTCGGAGCATGGCCGGTCGGTATTTCATCATTATTTATAGGTGCGGGGCTTGAGGTTGTTGAACTGCCACGTGCGGTCGCGCTTGTAGGTGTAGCCTTCGGGCTTGTTCCAGTAGATGCGGCTGAAATCGAAGTAGAACCCCTTGCGCTTCTTGCCGTCGACGACGTAGGGCAAGGTCAGCGGCACGAACTCCACCGTGCGGCTGACGACGCGCGCCTTGTCGTAGGAGAGCCCTTCGGCCGTGAGCAGGTCGAGCGCATGGTCGAACATCAGGATGTGGCGCGGGCTCTTCTGCGTGAGGCCGTCGCCCGACTGGTTGATCGCCCGCAGCACGCCGTTCATGCGGTTGAAGTAGGCGCGCTCCTGCTGCTTGTCGCCCAGCGCCCCGTAGGCATAGGCCATCAGGTTGAGCACCTTCGGGCTGAAGGGGTCGCGCTTGAGGGCGGCCTGTCCCGTGGTGACGATCTCTTCGAGCGTCTCCACGGCGGGGTGGTACGGGTCGAGCCCCGAGGCAAGCAGCAGCAGCCGGTCCAGGTCGGGATTCGTCTGCAGGGGCTTGTACTCCTCCTGATAGGCGTAGCCGTAGTAGAGGTAGTGGTAGTCCTCGTCGGTGAGGGTCTCGTCCCCGGCGTTGTAGCGCATCATGAGCGACGTGTAGTAGTAGGGCGACGAGGCGTCCATCGTGCGGTCGATGATGTCGTCCTCGTCGGGAGCCGCGGCGGCCGCGGGCCGGGGCAGCAGAAGCAGCGCGGCCGTCAGCAGCGTCAGCGCTGCGGCGCTGCGCCATGCGGTGCCGCGGTGCGTCGGATGAAGGAATCGTATCATGGTCTCTTTTTCCGCACAAACGGTTTTGTCAGTGCAAATCGTATTCGGCGATGAGCTTTTCAAAGCGCGCGCGCAGGGCCGCCGTGCCCGGGACGAGCGGCAGACGCATCGTGTCGCCGATAAGCCCCATGACCGAGAGGGCGCACTTCACCCCCACGGGATTGCCCTCGGCGAAGAGCGCCTCGACGGCCTCCCTGAGCGAGGCGTAGGCCTCCTCGGCCCGGTCGAACGCGCCCTGCTTCGCCAGGTTCACGCACTGCATGAAGCGCCGCGGGAAGGCGTTGGCCGCCACGGAGATCACGCCGTCGCCGCCGCGCCGCATCAGCGGAATGGTCATGGCATCGTCGCCCGAGAGGACGAGGAACCCTTCGGGGCGGTTGTCCAGGATGCGCTGCATCTGCTCGATGTTGCCCGACGCCTCCTTGATGCCGATGATGTTCGGCACCTCGCGCGCCAGGCGCAGCGTCGTCTCGGCCGTCATGTTGACGCCCGAGCGGCCCGGGATGTTGTAGAGGATCACCGGCAGGGGCGAGTGCTCCGAGACGGTGCGGAAATGCTGGTAGAGCCCCTCCTGCGAGGGTTTGTTGTAGTAGGGCGTGACGCTCAGGATGGCATCGGCGCCCCGCAGGTCGAATTCGCGCAGCTGGTCGAGCACTTCGGAGGTGGAGTTGCCGCCGCAGCCTATCACCAGAGGCACGCGCCCGGCGATCTGGTTGGTGATGAACATGGCGATGACGGCCCGCTCGGGCATGTAGAGCGTCGGGGTCTCGGCCGTGGTGCCCAGTGCGACGATGTAGTCCACGCCGCCCTCGATGACGTAGTCGATCATGCGGGCCAGAGCCTTGTAGTCGACCCGTCCGTCCGCAGTGAAGGGGGTAATCATGGCGGCGCCTGCGCCTGCGAGTTTGGATTTTTGCATGGTTGTGTCGTGTTTGTCTGCTTCGGTTTTTACAAAAATAGGAAAAATCCGGCAGAGCGCCGCACCCCCGACGGCAAAAAGCGTCCGGGCCGCGCTCCGTCTGCCGGCAAGCGGTCAGAAGAGCGTCCCCTGACCGGCAGCTCCGCCGCCCGGCGCCCCGCCTTTGCCGGCGGCTGCGACAGGCGCCGCCTCCGGATTGTTGTCCGATGCCGCCTCCGGCGTGTCGCCCGATGTTGTTTCCGGTTTGTTGTTGTCCGATGCCGCATCCGGCGAGTCGTTGTCCGGGGCGGCGGGGGATTCGCCGATGAGCGCCATGAACTCCTCCTCGGAGATGATCCGAATGCCCAGCTTTTCGGCCTTCTTCAGCTTGGCGGGTCCCATGTTCTCGCCCGCCAGCAGGTAGTCGGCATTGCCCGAGACGGCGGCCAGGTTGTGCCCTCCGTGGAGCTCGATCAGCTCCTTCAGCTCGTCGCGGCTGTGGCCGGTGAACTTTCCGGAGATGACGATCGACTTGCCGGCGAGCGAGTCCGAGGCCTGCTGCCGCGCGGTGGCCTCGAACTGTACGCCGGCGGCGCGCAGCCGTTCGATGAGGCGCAGGTTGCGCCCGTCGGCGAAGTAGTCGAGGATCGCGTCGGCGATCTTCCCGCCCACCTCGTCGGCCTCGGTCAGCTCCTCGCGCGAGGCCCGCATCAGGGCGTCGAGCGAACGGAAGTGCTCGGCGAGGTATTTGGCCGTCGTCTCGCCCACGAAGCGGATGCCCAGGGCGAAGAGCACGCGGTGGAAGGGCACGCCGGTCGAGCGGCGGATCGACGCGATGATGTTCTCGGCCGACTTCTCGCCCAGGCGCGGCAGCGGCGCCAGCTGCTCGGCCTGCAGGTCGTAGAGGTCGGCGGCGTCGTGCAGCAGTCCGTTGTCGTAGAGCAGTTCGACGGTCTCCTCGCCCAGCGACTCGATGTCCATCGCCTTGCGGCGGATGAAGTGCAGGATGCGCCCGAGAATCTGGGGCCGGCATCCGCTCTGGTTGGGGCAGTAGTGCTTGGCCTCGCCCTCGTAGCGCACCAGCGGCGTGCCGCACTCGGGACAGTGGGTGATGTAGCGGAACGGCACGCTGTCGGCGGGACGCTCCGAGAGTTCCACGCCCGTGATCTTGGGGATGATCTCGCCGCCCTTCTCGACGTAGACCATGTCGCCCGGCCGGATGTCGAGCTTCTCCATCTGTTCGGCGTTGTGGAGCGTGGCGCGCCGCACGGTGGTGCCGGCCAGCAGCACCGGCGCAAGGTTCGCCACGGGAGTGATCGCTCCGGTGCGCCCGACCTGGAAGGAGATGCTCTCGAGGCGCGTGAGCGCCTGCTCGGCCTTGAACTTGTAGGCTACGGCCCAGCGCGGCGCCTTGGCCGTGAAGCCGATGCGGCGGCGCACGGCGAAGTCGTTGACCTTGATGACCACGCCGTCGGTCGGGAAGGGCAGCTCGCGGCGCGCCGTGTCCCAGTAGGCGATGAAGTCGTCGATCTCGGCGCGCGTGCGGCAGATGCGCATCCGGTCCGAGACCTTGAATCCCCACGTGCGGGCCTTTTCGAGACTCTCCCAGTGGGTCTTGAAGGGCAGGTCGTCGCCCGCCAGCTGGTAGAGCGTGCAGTCCAGCCCGCGGCGCGACACGACCGCCGAGGCCTGCTGCTTGAGCGTGCCCGCCGCGGCGTTGCGCGGGTTGGCCAGCAGCGGCTCGCCCGCCGCTTCGCGCTCGGCGTTCAGGCGGTCGAACGAGGCGTAGGGCATGAGTATCTCGCCGCGGATTTCAAACAGATCGGGCCAGTCGTGGCCGCGCAGCACGAGCGGCACGCTGCGGATCGTGCGGACGTTGGCCGTCACGTCGTCGCCCGACGTGCCGTCGCCGCGCGTCACGGCGCGCAGCAGCCGGCCGTGCTCGTAGGTGAGCGAGATGGCCGTGCCGTCGAACTTCAGTTCGCAGACGAACTCCGTCGGACCGACCTCGCGTTCGATGCGGTCGATGAACTCGTGCAGCTCGTCGAGCGAATAGGTGTTTCCGAGCGAGAGCATCGGAAAGCGGTGGCGCACGGTGCGGAATTCCGACGTCAGATCGCTGCCCACGCGCTGCGTGGGCGAATTGGGATCGGCGCATTCGGGGTGGGCGCGTTCGAGGTCCTGAAGCTCGCGCATCATCGTGTCGAACTCGAAATCGGTGATCTCGGGCGCATTCTCCACGTAGTACTTGAAATTGTGGTATTCGAGCTGGCGGCGCAGCTCCTCGATTCGTTGCTGGAACATGTTCATACAGGGTCACTTGCCGCCGCGGACCGGTCGCCGGAGCGTGTGTCGGGGCTTGCCGGCGGGCCGTGCGGGGGTCGCTTGTGCTGCGTAAAGTTACATATTTTGTGCGGAACGGAATCCGAAAACAAAAAATTTGCAAAAAAAAATTGCAGATGTGGTGCGGTACGCAAATTTTGTTTATACTTGCAGAAAATTTTGAAGCACTACTATGGCTAAACAGAATACGACGAAGAAACATATCGTAACGAGCCTTCACAACCTCACGCCGGAACTGCAGGAAAAGGTCCGGGCACTCTATCCGTTGGGATTCACCGATGCAATGATGCGCATCGACAAGCCCAACGGCGATTTTTTCTATGCCGTGCCCTTCGACACGGACGAGGTGGCCTACCTGGTGAAGATCGACGTGAAGATCGATGACAACGCCCAGGACGACGACGAGAAGGACTACTACGACGACGAGATCAAGGGTGCCGACGAGCTGCAGGGCGCCGATGACGACGGCGCGGGCGACGCAATGGAACCCACCGACGACGACGTCGACATCTGATCCGGCGCATGGCTTTCCGTCCGCATCCGTTCCCGGTATCGGCTCCGGCCCTGCTGCCGCTGCTTGCGGCCCTCTGCACCTGCACGGCCTGCGGACTGATCGACGACGCCCGCGAAGAACAGAGCCGATACGAATACATCGTCTTCTCCGACAAGCCATTTGAAACCTACTGACTCGAGACGTGGGACCTGAACGGCGACGGCCGCATCTCGCGCTACGAGGCGCAGCGCGTGCGCAGCATCGACTGTTCGGGCCGCGGCATCGCTTCGCTGTTCGAGATCGGGGAGTTCGAGAACCTCGAAAGCCTCGACTGCTCGCGCAACGAAATCGTGACGCTCGACGTCTCGTCGCTGGCCCGGCTCACGGAGCTCGACTGCTCGCAGAACCGCCTCACGCGGCTCGATCTGGGACAGCTGCGCGGGCTCGTGCGGCTCGACTGCGCCGAAAACGAACTGGCGTCGCTCGATCCCGGCGCCTGCACGTCGCTGTCCGCGCTCGACGGCCGAGGCAACCGCTATCCGACGCTCGACGTGAGCGGCTGTTCGCAGACGCTCGCGGCCGATCTGACCGACAACCCGCAACTCGAACTCGTCTACGCCCGGGAGGGGCAGAACATCCGGGCCGAAGGGGCGACCGAGGTAATCTACCGCTGATATTTCCCGCTTCCGCGCGGGATTTTTTCGTGTGCGAAATGATTTCCCGGGCGGGTTCCTTCCGCTCGGGATTTTTTTTCGTGCGAAATATTCTCTCGGGCGGGGCTTTTTCTCTATGCGAGACATCCTTCCGTGCGGGATTTTTTCTTGTTTGTGCGGGGCTTTCCCTTGTGCGGGGTTCCTTCCGTGCGGGGTTCCTTCCGTGCGGGGTTCTTTTCCGTGCGGGGCTTTTTCTTGTGCGGGGCTTCTTCCGTGCGGGGTTCTCTTCCGCCACCCGGACTGGTGCGATCGCCGGGCGGGTTTCCGCATGCTCCGGACCGCGTCCTCTTTCCCGCGTCCTCTTTCCCGCGCCCTCTTTCCCGCGCCCTCTTTCCCGTCCCCTCTTTCCTGTCCCCGATACCTGTCGGCGTGCCCGGCCGGGCGTGCCCCGCGTAGAGCCTTCCCCTGCCTGTCTGCCTGCCGGTGGACGCTGCCGGGCGCTTTTTTCCGCGTGCTGCGTGCGTGCGGTTGCCTGAGCCGGACCGTCGTTCCCCGCTCCGTTTTCGACTCTTTGTTGAAAAGTCCCGGCCCGGTTTTGGGTATTCCACCAAATTTTTCGTACCTTTGGATGCAAAAAATGTCTTTTGCAGCATTAAAAACATATCGGACAGAATGAAAAAGGTAGACGTGATCCTCGGCCTGCAGTGGGGTGACGAGGGCAAGGGAAAGGTCGTGGACGTGCTGACGCCCCGCTACGAGGTCGTGGCACGCTTTCAGGGTGGACCCAATGCCGGTCACACGCTGGAGTTCAACGGCGAGAAATACGTGCTTCGCTCGATTCCCTCGGGAATCTTCCAGGGCGGCAAGACCAACATCATCGGCAACGGCGTCGTGCTCGACGCCATCCTCTTCCGTGCCGAGGCCGAGGAGCTGGCCCGCAGCGGCCATGACCTCACGCGGCAGCTCTGCATCTCGAAGAAGGCCCACCTGATCCTCCCGACGCACCGCATCCTCGATGCGGCCTACGAGGCGGCAAAGGGCAGCGCCAAGATCGGCACCACGGGCAAGGGCATCGGCCCGACCTACACGGACAAGGTGAGCCGCAACGGCATGCGCGTGGGCGACCTGCTCGATCCCGATTTCCGCAATATCTACGCCGCCGCGAAGGCGCGCCACGAGAAGATCCTGCGCAGCCTCGGCTACGAATACGACATCACCGAGCTGGAGAAGCAGTGGTTCGAGGCCGTGGAGTACCTCAAGCGCTTCCGCATCGTCGACAGCGAATATTTCATCAACGAGGCGCTCCGCGACGACAAGAGCATTCTGGCCGAAGGGGCGCAGGGCACGCTGCTCGACGTCGACTTCGGATCGTATCCCTTCGTCACGTCGTCGAACACCGTCTGCGCGGGTGTCTGCGTGGGCCTGGGCGTCGCGCCGAACCGCATCGGCGAGGTCTACGGCATCTTCAAGGCCTACTGCACGCGCGTGGGCAGCGGGCCGTTCCCCACGGAGCTCTTCGACGAGACGGGCGACCGCCTCTGCTCGCTCGGCCACGAGTTCGGCGCCGTTACGGGACGCCGCCGCCGCTGCGGCTGGCTCGACCTGGTGGCGTTGAAGTATTCGATCATGATCAACGGCGTCACGCAGCTCATCATGATGAAGTCCGACGTGATGAACGACTTCGACACGATCCGCGTGGCCACGGCCTACGAGATCGGCGGCCGCACCACCTCGGAGTTCGCCTACGGAATCGGCGGCGAGCGCACCACGCACTTCCCCTATGCGATCACCGACGACCTGCGTCCGGTCTACACCGACTTCGAGGGGTGGCGCTGCGACCTGCGTCACTGCCGCACCTACGACGAGTTCCCCGCCGCGTTCAAGCGCTACGTGGAGTTTATCGAGCGGGAGACGGGCGTGCCGGTGAAGATCATCTCCGTCGGACCCGACCGCGGCGAGACGATCGTGCGGTAGGGGCATCCCGCGCCGCAAAAACGTAGCATGTAATCTGTAACCTTATAAGTAATGAAAGAAAACCTTAAAATTGTCGTATTGGCCAAACAGGTGCCCGACACCCGCAACGTGGGCAAGGACGCGATGACGCAGGAAGGAACCGTCAACCGCGCGGCGCTGCCGGCCATCTTCAATCCCGAAGACCTCAATGCCCTTGAGATGGCGCTGACGCTCAAGGACAGCGTCAAGGGCGCGACGGTGCACATCCTGACGATGGGCCCGCAGCGCGCCGCCGACATCATCCGCGACGCGATGTTCCGCGGCGCCGACGGCGGCTACCTGCTCTCGGGCCGTGAGTTTGCCGGTTCGGATACGCTGGCCACCTCCTATGCGCTCTCGTGCGCGCTGAAAAAGATCGCGCCCGACGTGATCTTCGCCGGCCGTCAGGCCATCGACGGCGACACGGCGCAGGTGGGCCCGCAGGTGGCCGAGAAACTCGGACTGCCGCAGGTGACCTATGCCGAAGAGATCGTCGAGATCCGCCCCGAGTCGCTTGTCATCCGCCGACGCCTGGCCAACGGCGTCGAGACGGTCGAGTGCCCCGTTCCGGCCGTCATCACGGTCAACGCCTCGGCTCCGGAGTGCCGTCCGCGCAACGCGAAGCGCGTGATGACCTACAAGTGTGCGCTGGCCAAGTCGGAGATCGCCGCGGCGCCCGATTCGGAGGCTGCACGCCGCGTGGCCGCGAAGCCCTATCTGCAGATCGTCGAGTGGGCCGCCGCGGAGGTCGATCCCGATCCCGCACAGCTGGGCCTGCAGGGCTCGCCCACGAAGGTCAAGAAGATCGAGAACGTCGTCTTCGCCGCCAAGGAGGCCAAGCGCCTGACGGCCGACGATGCGCAGATCGATTCCCTGATGAAAGAACTCATTGCGAGCCACACGCTCGGTTAAAAGCCTTTGAATCCCGTTATGAACAACATTTTCGTATATATCGAACTCGAGGGCGGCAAGATCGCCGACGTAAGCCTCGAGCTGTTGACCAAAGGCCGCGAGCTGGCTGCGAAGCTGGGCGTGAAGCTCGAAGCCGTGGCGCTGGGTCACCACCTTGCCGGCATTGAAAAGGAGCTGGCCAAATACGGCGCCGATACGGTGTGGGTCGCCGACGACGAACTCTTCACGCCGTTCCGCACGCTGCCCCATACGGCCGTGATGTGCGGCCTGATCGAGCAGGAGAAGCCGCAGATCGCCCTGTTCGGCGCCACGCCCGTGGGCCGCGACTTCGCACCGCGCGTCTCCTCGGCGCTGCACAGCGGCCTGACGGCCGACTGTACGCAGCTCGAGATCGGCGACCACAAGGACGCCAAGACCGGCAAGGAGTACACGAACCTGCTCTACCAGATCCGTCCCGCCTTCGGCGGCAACATCATCGCCACGATCGTCAATCCGGACCACCGTCCGCAGATGGCCACCGTGCGCGAGGGCGTCATGCGCAAGGAGTGCGCCGCACAGCCCGCGGCGGGCGAGGTGAAGACGATCGACTGGCGGAAGTTCGTCAAGGATACGGACCTCGCGGTGAAGATCGTCGACCGCCAGATCGCCGAGAGCAAGATCGACATCAAGGGCGCGAGCATCCTGCGCCTCGGCTACATGACCACGATGATCTACTCCGGCGTCGCG
>OICB01001050.1_pt1 | contig 12717 bp, 9 predicted proteins | sample 1581121 | NCBI WGS metagenome assembly OICB01 (sample SAMEA3882544, study PRJEB24775) | human gut metagenome | biome: human-associated habitat; feature: intestine environment; material: feces | place: Netherlands | collected 2009/2010 | reverse complement strand
TGATCTGGTTAATCCATAGCTCTTTTTGTTTCATCAGGACAACACGCTCTTTTTTAATTTACATGCGGTTGATCCTGCGGGTTATGACCCGAGGTGTAATGGGTATCTGTCTGTATTGGATGATTTTTCAGATTAAGATCAGGCGGCAAGATTGATGATAAAACATGGCAATTTAGCCGATTGATTTACGGGGGCTTTTCAGATTAGCCCTGACGATCACTTACAGTTCAGACGTTTACCCATCTTGCTTTCGCTTATATACTCGTGTCTTTGCTACAGCAACCAGACGGATTTCATGTACCAACCTGTCGCTCTATTTATTGGCCTGCGTTACATGCGTGGGCGTGCAGCGGATCGCTTCGGTCGTTTCGTCTCCTGGCTTTCTACCATCGGCATTACCCTCGGGGTGATGGCGCTGGTCACAGTATTGTCAGTGATGAACGGCTTTGAGCGCGAGCTGCAAAACAACATCCTTGGCCTGATGCCACAGGCAATTCTCTCTTCTGAGCATGGCTCTCTTAACCCGCAGCAACTCCCGGAAACGGCAGTCAAACTGGACGGCGTTAATCGCGTCGCACCTATTACTACCGGTGATGTGGTACTGCAAAGCGCGCGCAGCGTGGCGGTCGGGGTGATGCTCGGTATCGACCCGGCGCAAAAAGATCCACTAACGCCGTATCTGGTCAATGTGAAACAAACTGACCTCGAGCCGGGGAAATATAATGTCATCCTCGGCGAACAACTTGCCTCACAGCTAGGCGTTAATCGCGGTGATCAAATCCGCATGATGGTACCATCTGCCAGCCAGTTCACGCCGATGGGGCGTATTCCAAGTCAGCGCCTGTTCAATGTGATTGGCACTTTCGCCGCCAACAGTGAAGTCGATGGCAATGAAATGCTGGTGAATATTGAGGATGCCTCGCGTCTGATGCGTTATCCGGCAGGCAATATTACCGGCTGGCGTTTGTGGCTGGATGAGCCGCTGAAAGTCGACTCATTAAGTCAGCAAAAACTGCCTGAAGGCAGCAAATGGCAGGACTGGCGTGATCGTAAAGGCGAGTTGTTCCAGGCCGTACGCATGGAAAAAAATATGATGGGTTTACTGCTGAGCCTGATTGTCGCCGTTGCGGCGTTTAACATTATTACCTCACTAGGGCTGATGGTAATGGAGAAGCAGGGCGAAGTAGCGATCCTGCAAACGCAAGGCTTAACTCCGCGACAAATCATGATGGTCTTTATGGTGCAAGGGGCCAGCGCCGGGATTATCGGTGCGATCCTCGGAGCGGCGCTTGGCGCCCTGCTTGCCAGCCAGTTAAATAATCTGATGCCGATAATCGGCGTCCTGCTTGATGGCGCGGCGCTGCCGGTCGCTATCGAACCTTTACAGGTCATTGTTATTGCGCTGGTGGCGATGGCTATCGCGCTGCTGTCTACGCTTTACCCTTCATGGCGCGCTGCCGCCACTCAACCCGCTGAGGCTTTACGTTATGAATAAGATCCTGTTGCAATGCGACAACCTGTGCAAACGCTATCAGGAAGGCAGTGTGCAAACCGATGTGCTGCACAATGTCAGTTTCAGCGTCGGCGAAGGTGAAATGATGGCGATCGTCGGTAGCTCTGGTTCCGGTAAAAGCACCTTGCTGCACTTGTTGGGCGGGCTGGATACGCCAACCTCCGGCGATGTGATCTTTAACGGTCAACCGATGAGCAAACTGTCTTCGGCGGCGAAAGCAGAGCTGCGCAACCAGAAGCTGGGCTTTATTTATCAGTTTCACCACCTGCTGCCGGATTTTACCGCCCTGGAAAACGTGGCTATGCCGCTGCTGATTGGCAAGAAAAAGCCCGCTGAAATCAACAGCCGTGCACTTGAGATGTTAAAAGCGGTGGGGCTGGATCATCGTGCGAATCACCGCCCATCTGAACTTTCTGGCGGCGAACGCCAGCGTGTGGCGATTGCCCGTGCGCTGGTGAATAACCCGCGCCTGGTACTGGCGGATGAACCTACCGGTAACCTCGATGCGCGTAACGCCGACAGCATCTTCCAGTTGCTTGGGGAATTGAATCGCTTGCAGGGCACCGCCTTCCTGGTGGTTACTCACGACCTGCAACTGGCGAAACGTATGAGCCGCCAGTTAGAAATGCGTGATGGTCGTCTGACGGCGGAACTGAGCCTGATGGGGGCGGAGTAATGGCGATGCCTTTATCGTTATTAATTGGCCTGCGTTTTAGTCGCGGACGGCGGCGCGGCGGCATGGTGTCGCTGATCTCCGTTATTTCTACCATTGGCATTGCCCTCGGCGTGGCGGTATTGATCGTCGGCTTAAGCGCGATGAACGGCTTTGAACGCGAACTGAACAACCGTATTCTGGCGGTGGTGCCGCATGGTGAAATCGAGGCGGTGGATCAGCCGTGGACTAACTGGCAGGAAGCACTGGATCACGTGCAAAAAGTGCCGGGTATTGCCGCTGCCGCGCCGTATATCAATTTCACCGGGCTGGTGGAAAGTGGCGCGAATCTTCGCGCAATCCAGGTGAAGGGCGTTAACCCGCAACAGGAACAGCGTCTGAGCGCATTACCCTCGTTTGTCCAGGGCGATGCGTGGCGCAATTTTAAAGCGGGCGAACAGCAAATTATCATCGGCAAAGGCGTGGCGGATGCGCTGAAAGTGAAGCAGGGGGATTGGGTGTCGATTATGATCCCCAACTCGAATCCCGAGCATAAACTGATGCAGCCAAAACGTGTGCGTTTGCACGTTGCCGGTATTTTGCAGTTGAGTGGTCAACTCGATCACAGTTTTGCCATGATCCCGCTGGCGGATGCCCAACAATATCTTGATATGGGTTCCAGCGTGTCAGGTATTGCCCTTAAAATGACGGATGTTTTCAACGCCAATAAGCTGGTACGCGATGCGGGTGAAGTGACCAACAGCTATGTTTATATTAAAAGTTGGATTGGTACTTACGGCTATATGTATCGCGATATCCAGATGATCCGCGCCATTATGTATCTGGCGATGGTACTGGTGATTGGCGTGGCCTGTTTCAACATCGTCTCCACCTTAGTGATGGCGGTGAAAGACAAGAGTGGCGATATCGCAGTATTAAGAACGCTGGGGGCGAAAGATGGTTTAATTCGCGCCATCTTTGTCTGGTATGGATTGCTGGCAGGGCTGTTCGGCAGCCTGTGTGGGGTGATTATCGGTGTGGTGGTTTCACTGCAACTTACCCCGATTATTGAGTGGATTGAAAAGTTGATCGGTCATCAGTTCCTCTCCAGCGATATCTATTTTATTGATTTCCTGCCATCGGAATTGCACTGGCTGGACGTCTTCTACGTACTGGTCACAGCATTGTTGCTGAGTCTTTTGGCAAGTTGGTATCCGGCGCGGCGCGCCAGTAATATTGACCCTGCGCGAGTCCTTAGCGGCCAGTAAAGGCAGTACATTAAAACAAGGAGCGGCAATGTATTACGGGTTTGATATTGGTGGAACAAAAATTGCGCTTGGCGTGTTTGATAGCGGTCGGCAGTTGCAGTGGGAAAAGCGGGTGCCGACACCGCGTGACAGCTATGACGCATTTTTAGATGCAGTGTGTGAGCTGGTAGCTGAAGCTGACCAACGTTTTGGCTGTAAAGGTTCTGTCGGCATCGGTATTCCGGGAATGCCGGAAACAGAAGATGGTACGCTGTATGCCGCCAATGTCCCCGCTGCCAGCGGTAAACCGCTGCGTGCCGACCTGAGCGCACGTCTTGATCGCGATGTACGCCTTGATAACGATGCCAACTGTTTTGCCCTTTCAGAAGCCTGGGATGATGAATTTACTCAATATCCACTGGTGATGGGGTTGATTCTCGGCACCGGCGTTGGCGGCGGGCTGATTTTCAACGGCAAACCGATTACCGGTAAAAGCTACATTACCGGCGAGTTTGGCCATATGCGTCTGCCGGTTGATGCGTTAACCATGATGGGGTTGGATTTCCCGTTACGCCGCTGCGGCTGTGGTCAGCATGGCTGCATTGAAAATTATCTGTCTGGTCGCGGTTTTGCGTGGCTGTATCAACACTATTATCATCAACCGTTGCAGGCTCCCGAAATTATTGCGCTTTATGATCAAGGCGATGAGCAGGCAAGGGCGCACGTTGAGCGTTATCTGGATTTATTAGCGGTTTGTCTGGGAAATATCCTGACCATTGTTGACCCTGACCTGGTCGTCATTGGTGGTGGCTTATCGAATTTCCCGGCAATCACAACGCAACTGGCGGACAGGCTGCCTCGTCATCTCTTACCTGTAGCTCGTGTTCCGCGCATTGAACGCGCGCGCCACGGTGATGCGGGAGGAATGCGTGGTGCGGCCTTCCTACATCTAACCGATTAAACAACAGAGGTTGCTATGCTGTCGCGTCGGGGTCATCGGTTAAGTCGTTTTCGTAAAAATAAACGCCGCCTGCGCGAGCGTTTGCGTCAGCGTATTTTTTTCAGAGATAAAGTGGTGCCGGAAGCAATGGAAAAACCAAGAGTACTCGTACTGACAGGGGCAGGGATTTCTGCGGAATCAGGTATTCGTACCTTTCGCGCCGCAGATGGCCTGTGGGAAGAACATCGGGTTGAAGATGTGGCAACGCCGGAAGGTTTCGATCGCGATCCTGAACTGGTGCAAGCGTTTTATAACGCCCGTCGTCGACAGCTGCAGCAGCCAGAAATTCAGCCTAACGCCGCGCATCTTGCGCTGGCTAAACTGCAAGACGCCCTCGGCGATCGCTTTTTGCTGGTAACGCAGAATATAGACAACCTGCATGAACGCGCAGGTAATACCAATGTCATTCATATGCATGGGGAATTGCTGAAAGTTCGTTGTTCGCAAAGTGGTCAGGTTCTCGACTGGACCGGAGACGTTACGCCAGAAGATAAATGCCATTGTTGCCAGTTCCCGGCACCCTTGCGCCCGCACGTCGTTTGGTTTGGCGAAATGCCACTCGGCATGGATGAAATTTATATGGCGTTGTCGATGGCTGATATTTTCATTGCCATTGGTACTTCCGGGCATGTTTATCCGGCGGCTGGGTTTGTTCACGAAGCGAAACTGCATGGCGCGCACACCGTGGAACTGAATCTCGAACCAAGTCAGGTCGGTAATGAATTTGCCGAGAAATATTACGGCCCGGCAAGCCAGGTGGTGCCTGAGTTTGTTGAAAAGTTGCTGAAGGGATTATAAAGCAGGAAGCATTGCCTGATGCGCTACGCTTATCAGGCCTACAAGGGGACGCAATTAATTGAATTTGCGGGTTTTGTGGGCCGGATAAGGCGTTCGCGCCCCATCCGGCATAATACACGCGCACTTTTCCGGCCTCTTTTATCGTTTACTCGTCAATAACAATGCGGCAATAAACGTACAGACACCAATTAGCCCTGCCCAGAGTGGCGATATTCTGGTAATCGCAAAGCTATTATCGATATACAAACATAAAGCCTGATAACCCATATTGGCAATAGTCATCGCCACTGCAAATTTTAACGCATAAATAAAACGAGTCGTGTAGCAAAAGATCCAGGAAAATAAGATAAACGTCGCAGCCCAGGCGATAAAACCTAATGTGTTGGTGCTGCCGGGGGGAGCATTTTCATGCTGTTGTCCTGGATGCGGATAATACGTCAGTGGCGGCGTCGGTTGTTTTAATATCTGTGCTTGTAGAACAGCCAATGCATTATTGATTCCCTGATACCAGAGATCTGCATTTAAATAAGCCAGCGTGTGATTTTCTATCAGAAGGCCGAGATGTTTATCGTCCAGACCACTTTCAACCTGGCCGTTGGTGATCATAATTAACCGTGGTTCGCGGGTAGTAAATAGTAACAGAACACTTCCTTTTACATTACTCAATGAAGATGACGCATGCGCCAGCATCGCTTTACCATTTTGTCTGAGACTGGCTTCATTATTAATGTCGGGTAAAATCACAATAAACGGTGCAATTCCCGTTTGTTGGCGAAAAAGCTCGGCTTTACGTGCGATCTCTTCAGCATCCGGTACAGTACCGGTAACATCCGTAAAAAGTGTCTTCATTATTGGAATCAATGGTTTACTGGTTGCTACCAGAGGCAGGAGTATCAGTAAACTGAGCAGTATAATGAATTTTTTTATGGGCGGGACTTCCGTTTCCTGCGAGATTTTTTGGTGGAGGGGAGCGTGATTATCAGACCGACACTACCGAAAATAATGCCTGCTATGCCAACAAAGCCCCATTTAAAAAAATTAACCCAGGGATTGTTTATTTCGGCTTGTTCTGGATGCCCTGGCGGATAATAGACATTGACTCTGTCACCTTCGCTATCTTCATAAAAATCACTACCGATATTCGAATTGAAAATTAGCGTGTAATCTGGCGTAGGGCGAAAGGCAACCAGTGGATACCAGGAACCATTATCATCGACGTCGTTTGAGTGATTGTTGTACCAAACGGCATCAACAATGATTCCTTCTGTATGAACCGCGCTTTTGGTAAAAGTAAAATGGTAATAAAAGATGATTGCAGAAATAACGAGCAATATCAGACCGATACCGAGAAAAGCGCGGGATAAAACTTTACTGTCCTGACTCATTAGCCACATCCTTGCTAACTAAAAAACGGGCGGTAATACCACCGCCCGTTTGCTGAATTAACGTCCTGCTTTCAGCTTCTGATAATACTCTTCATAAATGCTGCTGGCTGCGCCAACGTCATTCTGCCATTCACCATTTTTAATGGTTTCAGCATCCGGGTAGAGCGTTTTATCGTTCGCCACTTCCGGGCTTAACAGCTTACGCGCCGCAAGGTTTGGCGTTGGATAACCGATAGTTTCGGCAACCTGTTTTGCCACATCCGGGCGCAGCAGGAAGTTGATCAATTTCAGCGCGCCTTCTTTGTTTTTGGCATTTGCCGGGATCGCCAGGCTGTCCATCCAGAAAATGCCGCCTTCTTTCGGCCACACCACGTCAATTGGCGTACCCGCCTGGCGTGCAACGAAAGCAGAGCCGTTCCAGATCATGCCGAGGTTAACTTCGCCTTCCATGTACGGGTTAGCCGGGTTATCGGAGTTAAACGCTGCGACGTTTGGCATCAGTTTTTTCAGCTCGTTATATGCAGCTTCAATCTCTTTCGGATCGGTAGTGTTACCGGAGTAGCCCAGTTTGCGCAGCGCCATCTGGAACACTTCACGGGCATCGTCGGTCAGCAGCAGGCTACCTTTGTACTCAGGCTTCCACAGATCGGCCCAGCTGGTAACGGATTTCGGATCTACCGCATCACCGTTAACGCCAATCGCCGTCGCCCCCCAGATATACGGAATGGAGTAGTCGTTATTCGGGTCAAACGGCTTGTTGAGCATGTCTGGATCGAGGTTGCTGAAATTGCTTAACTTCGACTTGTCGATCTTCTGGATCATCCCTTCTTTACGCATTTTATCGACGTAATAGGTTGAAGGAACCACCAGGTCGTAGGCACCGTCTTTGTACGTTTTCAACTTGGCGTACATGGTTTCGTTCGACTCGTAAGTCGAATAGATAACCTTAATACCGGTTTCTTTGGTGAACTGTTCAAGCAGTCCTGGCGGCACGTACTCGGTCCAGTTGTAGAAATACAGCGTATTGTTGTCATCGGCGTGAGCGGCGCTCATGCCCAGTGCCAGAGCACCCGCCGCGAGCAGGTGGCGTGACCATTTTTTCATTTAACGTCCCCTGTGTTACCTTTCGTTTTATCACGAGCAATAAGCTGGCTGGCAATTACCATCACCAGCGACAGCACCAGTAATATGGTTGCCAGCGCGTTAACTTCCGGCGATACGCCGACTTTGACCATCGAATAAATTTTTAACGGCAGAATTTCATAGCTTGGTCCGGTGACGAACGAAGAAACTACTACATCGTCCATCGACAGGGTAAAGCTTAACACCCAGCCCGCCGCCACCGCAGGCATTGCCAGTGGCAGAATGATTTTTCGCAGAATGGTAAATTCACTGGCACCGAGATCTTTCGCCGCTTCCAGCATCCGCACGTCAAAACCTTTCAGGCGCGAATACACCGTCACCACCACAAACGGCAGGCAGAAGGTGATATGCGAGAACAGCAGCGACCAGAAGCCAAGCTGAATACCCAGCAGCATAAACAGCACCAGCAGAGAAATCGCCATCACGATATCTGGTGACATCATCACCACAAACAGCATTCCGCTAACGAACGGCTTACCACGAAAGCGATAACGGTACAGCGCAACTGCCGTCAGTGAACCGATAAGCGTAGCAAATGTCGCCGAAAACACCGCCATTGTTAGTGAATGCTGCGCTGCCTGTAACAGGCTGTCGTTGTTCATCAGCAGGCTATACCATTTGGTGGTAAAACCCTGCCAGTTGATGCCAAAGCGCGAGCTGTTAAAGGAGTTCACAATCAAAATAATGATTGGGATATACAGGTACGCGTAGATAGCGGTCATAAAACCGCCGCGAAGCAGTCGACCGATCATTCGAGTTCCACCTTTTTATTCATAAGGCGGGACACTTTCAGGATTTTGAATTTATTCAATTTTTTCCTTTCTCCAAAATCTCTCCAAAACGTTTCCCCAAAACTAGGCCACGCATTTTACAACACTTTTTTCCTGAGATGGTGACGGATATTCCATATGGTGTTTGTCAAATAACCAACTTAACCCATTCCTGACCTCGAGTATCGTTATAGCGATCGGTGGTTGCCTGGACTTTATGTCCTAGTAATGTTTTTGTATCGATACCCTGTGCACGGTACAGCCGTTCTGATAGAGAGCGTTGTTCATGAAATGTTGGCGGAGTTTTTCCTGCTGGTGGAATTATCCCAGCCAGATCCCGTGCTTTGGCAAAGTAGTCGCTCAGGTTGTCTTTACTCATCGGCTTCGGTTGTTTCTGGTGCCGACTATGGATTAGATATGGACTTAATATTCTGTCTCGGCACCCATCAATAACTTCTTTTAACGTTATCCCAATGGCATCACAGCGTAGTGTAAGCGGTAACGCCAGACGCATTCCGGTTTTTCCCTGGGTGATATGCAAGTGTTCGTTCCACACATCTGAAAAACGCATGTGGCAAATGTCATCACGGCGCTGACCAGTAACAATCGCAAGAAGCATTGCGTTACGGATAAAGTGTTTTTCAGGCGTTGCATTGTAAATTTTTTGCCAGTCTTCCATGGTGAGCCTGGCTCTGGTTACTTTAGGGATCGGTTTACGGGTAGCCTCCGGAGGATTCCATCCAGGAGGAACTTCCCCTGCATGCTGTGCTTCTTTATAAATATCAACCCATAATCCACGATTTACTCTCGCTGTGCTGACCATGTCTTTATCCAGCCACTCATCCAGTATTAATGCAAAGTCTCTTACTTCCAGTTCTTTCAATGGGTGGTTTCCCAGACGGGAAACCAGGTATGCAGCCATTCGAGTTTTTTCTTTGTGAGTTGTAGCCGCAATATCTCCATTTTTCAGTCGCGTGTCCTGTATTTTCAGATATCGATCAACCCATGCCTTTAATCTGATACCCCGACGTTTTGTTGCTGACGGACTTTCATCAATTTTGCGCATGAAATATTCAGCTTCTGCTGCAGCTATTCGCTGATTGGCTGTGGAAGCGATTTTTTCTGCCTTACCTTTGTCTGTTCCGAGTCCGTGAAATTTTCCAGTCACAGGATTTTTATACTGGTAGTAAACTCTGCCAGTTCTGCGATCAAACTTTTCGTAAAGACCGGCTACGTCAGTGCTGTTTTTTCGTGGCCTCGGTGACATGAGTTAAAATCTCCTTCAGTGCATCATCATCGCCAGTATGAATTTCCGGCGCAATTCCCGTTTCACCAGGCCCAACAAATACTGCTCGGTGATCTATCAGCCAACGCCCACGAATTTTTTGTGGTCTTGGAACGATGTATCCAAGTTTTCCGTATTTCACCAGGGTAGTGTTTGTTATTGGGAGACTGAACCGCTTAGGTTTCCACTCGTCGAGCGTAATCAGGTACTGTTCGCTCATGACCATCACTCCGGAACGCGCCAGTTGCAGAATACCAACCACAACCGGCGACGGTTGAACATTAAAAATCAGCCTGATTCGGGAACAGTTTTTGCCAGATAGCTGAAACGTATTTTGCCTGGTAACGGGCGTCATCAAGTGCATTATGGCGCTCACCTTCGAATGGAATAGCCGTTCTGGCATCGAAGTCTATGGCTTTCCCCAGCTCAACGATTGTGCGTACATCGCGATCGTTGTAGTAACGCCACGGGCAGGGGATCCCCTGCCGTTCGTATGAACGGCGCAAAATCGTGTTGTCGAAGTTGGCTCCATTTCCCCAGACCTGAACAAAAAATTCACCGGAGTTTTCGTCGATAAATTCCCGCAATTGTAACAGTGCATCATCTAACGGGATTTCATCGGTCATAATGGCAGATTGCGCTTCGCGTGATTGCTTAAGCCACCATTTAATGGTGTCCCGATCAATGACTCCGCCAGCAGTTTCCAGATCGATAGTCTTACTAAATTCCGGTCCCATATCTCCGGTTTGCGGATCGAAAAATATTGCACCTATTGAGATGATCGGGGCATCAGGATTTTTTCCCATGGTTTCAAGGTCGATCATTAGATGGTCACACGTCCTGCTGGTGGATGTGATTTCTTGATGACCGTTCACCTTAATTGAGTGATCTGCCGTCTCGCCAGTTTCATTATCGCTATCGTGATGCTGATTGCCGCCAGTATTCTCCTTGTGTGGATGTTCAGCGCCTTCCATTTCCTCCGGATCATCTTCCTGAACTTCAACCTGATACTCTTCATCGAATGTTTCCTGGTATGTTGCGTCGCCCATCACCGCGCCACAGTCAGGACAGTTGCCGCCGCCGGTCTGACCGCAGGCTGTGCAGACTTTTTCCGGTTCCTGTTGCGCTACTGGTTCAGGCTGTTTCGTTTCTGGCTCGTTTTGTTGCGCATTTGGACTGTGTTGTTCCGCTTTATGGCCTTTCTGTTCCGTTTCTTGCTGGTTATGGTTCACCGAATCGCGGGTTTCAATCCCCTTCACCCATTTTGGATCATTCGGGTCGCTAATCCCTTCAACAAATTCTCCGTGAGAAGCAGCCAGTAATTTATCTGCATTGACAGGATTTTTGGGTGGAATGTTTTTCCTGGCTTCATAGAGTTCTGCACGCAGTTTCTGATATTTCGCATCAACAGAATTTATCTGTGGCTGAGCATCCATCGACTGCGTGTCCTGATTATGTTCAGTTGTATCCGGTTCCACTGCTTCAGTCGTTGCCTGTTCATCTGCCATTGCGCCAGATGGCTGCGGTTTTTCTTCATCATCCTGTTTTCCTTCTTTTGTTACACGCTGCGGGATAGGGGCAGAGGAGCGACCGCAGGCAATATCCACGATTTCCGGATCAGGGTTGGCATGATCGGTTTCGGTCAGTACTTTGTTCAGATATTCGGTAACACGGTGGGGAGTAGCCTCGATACCAATTGGTGCTTCTTTCACGGACGCAACTACTATCGCGCGGGAATAATCCAGGTGACCAGGCATGGCGATGAATTTGTCACGAAAAACAGAAAAGGGCGGCTTATTCTCTGAAACGATTTCTTCAATGCGTTTGGCGTGTGCCGGATGTGGATTGTAAATATCGATGTCCATTGAACGGGCCAGAACGCCAGCGGCAACGTCACGTTCCACTGACGCATCATCGTGGACAAAACCTTCACCGCGATCGGTAAGAATTCCTCCGCCAGCATTAGCGCCGGACGGGGTGCGATTGATTTCAGATACGCAATTTCCCTTTGCCCACTCTTTTGTCAACAGCCCCTGATCAAGGTAGTCAGTCTTCATCCAGGTGGAAATGAACTTGTCGAATTCTGCCGGGCTGATACGGCGTGTTGTTGCGTGAGTGAATGCCTTTTCCACCGAATGCGCCAGTCTTCCAAGATGATGGTTTGTCAGCTTATCCAGCTCAGGATGCGAACGTACTGCAGTAAGCAGGCTCTGTATGTTTCCATCTTCCATATCCATTTCGATGCGGATCACGTCCTTGCGTTGTTCTGGTGTGGCGTGATGTTTGTATTTCTCGTCGAACTCCTGACCAAAGAAGTAGAGGTGCAGGAAGCGATGGGTAAGACTCAGGGTGGAGACGGGGATTTCACATTCAGGGCAGTCATCGTTGCTGTCCGGGGATTCGCTTTTATCTGCGTTCTCTGTCTGAGAGTCACTTTGTTCATCGCAGTCACGGCTGACACCTGTAACAGCTTCGCCGCTGGTATTGTCAGTGCTGGCTGGTTTGTCCTGAACTGAGGGGGAAGGCGCTATAAATATCATTGTGATGCCATCTTCTCCGCCTTTTTCATAGCGGTTGCAGAATTCGGTATCAAACACACCTTCAGGCGGCAGGTCATTAACAATGGGCAAATTCACGCGAACAGGTTTTTTGAAATCCTCTTCGTCAAATCCAGCATCGTCCATTGCGACAACACCCCGTGATATTGCAACCGATAATTTTTTTGCTGTGCGCCAGTAAAAACCGCCTTTAATCCCAAGGCGTTTTCTGACTTTGTCATTTTTGGCTTCGTAATACAGTGCAATTTCTTCTTTATCAGTGCTCATTGATAAACCTCATAATTATTTTAAGGTTGTACGAATCCCTGCCATTGCTGGCATACTTAATCAACGGGTATGGTGTTAATATGGCTGGCGGGTTATCCA
>OICB01001037.1_pt1 | contig 12835 bp, 8 predicted proteins | sample 1581121 | NCBI WGS metagenome assembly OICB01 (sample SAMEA3882544, study PRJEB24775) | human gut metagenome | biome: human-associated habitat; feature: intestine environment; material: feces | place: Netherlands | collected 2009/2010 | reverse complement strand
GATGCTTGACGTGTCGTTCGCCTGCCACATGCCCGACTGCCTCGAAATGCCCTACAAGCCCGCGATCGTCGGGGCGCACGAGCCCGCCGCGGGCGAGAAGCGCTGGCGCATGGGCGGCACGAGCTGCCTGGCCGGCGACTACTGCGGCGACTGGGCCTTCGACCACGACCTGAAGGTGGGCGAGCGCATCGTCTTCGAGGACATGATCCACTACACGATGGTCAAGACGACGATGTTCAACGGTGTGGCCCACCCCTCGATCGTCATTGCGCGCCGCGACGGCCGCATCGACCTCATCCGCGCATTCGGATACGAAGACTTCAAAAACCGCATGTCATAACCGCAAACAAATCGCAACACAAACAGAATAGATGGAAAAATTTGAACCTACCTCCTATACGCTCGAGTGCGTGGCCACGGGACGTGAATTTCCCGACGAGGGCTGGACGCTCGCCGATCCGCAGTGCAAGACGCCGTCGCTCGTGCGCGCACGCTATGCCCGCAGGCAGCTCGAAGTGAAACCCGCCGAGTGGGGCCTCTACCGCTTCTGCGACTGGATGCCCGTGCGTCGCATCCTGAAGGGGTCGTCGGCCCCCGTGACCTACCGCAGCAAGGGGCTGGCCGCACACCTCGGACTGGAGAATCTGTGGATCACCTTCAACGGCTACTATCCGGCCATCGGGGCGACGATGACGACCTGCTCGTTCAAGGAGACCGAGGCCTACACGGTCTGCGGCCGCACGGCCGAGGACGAGCAGCGCGTGCTGGTGGTTGCGTCGGCCGGCAATACGGCACGAGCCTTCGCCAAGGTCTGCTCCGACAACCATATCAAGCTGCTGCTGTCGGTGCCCTATGACAATATCGGCGCCCTGTGGTTCGAGGAGCCGCTGGACCCCTGCGTGAAGCTCATCTCGTGCGAGAAGGGCGGCGACTACTTCGATGCCATCCACCTGAGCGACATCGCCCTCAAGACGCCGGGCTTCTATGCCGAGGGCGGAGCGAAGAACATCGCGCGCCGCGACGGCATGGCCTGCACGGTGCTCTCGGCCGTGACGACGATCGGCCGCATTCCGGACTACTATTTCCAGGCCGTGGGCAGCGGCACGGGTGCCATTGCTGCCTGGGAGGCCAACATGCGCCTCATCGAGGACGGCCGTTTCGGCAGCAACACGATGAAGCTGATGGTGTCGCAGAATGCCCCGTTCGTGCCGATGTACGACGCCTGGCGCGCCGATTCGCGCAAGATGCTGCCCTATGACGACGACAAGGCGCGCCGCGACGCGGAGATCATCGACGCCAAGGTGCTCTCGAACCGCCGGCCCCCCTACGGACTGGCCGGAGGCCTCTACGACGCGCTGAAGGCCACGAACGGCGAGATGTTCGTGGCGACGAACGCCCAGGCCCGCAAGGCCCGCAAGCTCTTCAAGGAGCTGGAGGGGGTCGACATCTACTCGGCGGCGGGTGTGGCGCTGGCTTCGCTCATCAAGGCCGTGGCCGACGGCAAGGTCGAGAAGGATGCCACGGTGATGCTCAACATCACGGGCGGCGGCGAGGAGCACTTCAAGGCCGAGAAGGAGCTGTGGTACCTCCAGCCGAGCCATGTCTTCCCGCTGGAGCCCGATCCGGACGATGTGGCGGCCCGCGTGAGCGCCCTGTTCGCATAGCGGGGGCCCGATTTCCGGGGAGACGCTTGGTCTCTTCGTTGAAAGTGCTATCTTTGCAGCGGTTTGGAACGCGGCGTGCAGCCGGACGTGTTCCGAACCGCTGAATTTTTTACCTAACCCAACTTTCAAACACTATGGAACACATCCAGACAAAACGGCTCCCCGCAGGCGGGCGCTGGCGGCGCTGGGACCGCAAGGGCTGGTCGGCCTTTGCGAGCATGCACCGCTGCGTGACCATCGGGGTGCTCTGCGTCGGGATGTCGATCCTGCTGCTTGCACCGTGCGGTGCATCCGCGCAACCGGCCGACACGTCCGCCGTCATGAAGACGCTGCGCATACGTGAGGTCGGCATCTCGGGGCGACAATCCGCCCCGACGCGGACCGTGCAGATGCAAACTCCGCTTTTCGACCGGAAGACCCAGGCCGCGGCGCCCCTCCAGACACTGGAGGCCGCCCTGCGCCTTGCACCGTCGGTCGATCTGCGCGAGCGCGGAAGCAAGGGCATGCAGGCCGACATCTCCATCCGGGGAGGCTCTTTCGACCAGACCATGGTCCTCCTGAACGGTATTGACTTTACGGACGCCCGCACGGGCCACCAGTCCCACTCGCTGCCCGTCGACCTCGACTGTGTGGCGGGTATCGAGCTGCTCGACGGCGTGCCGGGTGTCGGCGCCTACGCCGGGGCGGTGAACATCCGCACGGCGCCGCTGCGCCCGACCTACCTGCGTTTCGAGGGGGCGGGCGGGCAGTACGGCTACGCCTATGCCAACCTCTCGGGCGCCGTGACGTCGGGCCGCCTCGCGGTGCTCGGCGCCGCGTCGTACCGCCGCAGCGACGGCTATCGCCACAATACCGATTTCGATACCTACAACGCCTATGTGCGGGCCACCTGCGAGGCCGAGCATGCGGGCTTTTTCGACTTTCAGGCCGGCTATCAGAACCGTGCCTTCGGGTCGAACGGCTTTTATGCCGCCTACAACCCCGACCAGTGGGAGGCGACCTCCACGGCGCTGGCATCGCTGCGCTGGCTGAAGCGTACAGGCCGCTTTTCGCTGGGGGCCGCCGCGAGCTACCGCAAGAACTTCGACCGCTACGACTGGACGCGGGGTACGGCGCTGAACCGCCACAACACGGACAACGCGGGCGCCCGGTTCTCGGCCGACTGCGCGTGGGCGGGCGGCGTGACGACACTTGGCGGCGACTATGCCTACAACCACATCTACAGCACGAACCTCGGCGAGGAACTGCGGCATCCCCACGGCGAGTACACCCACGCCACGGCGCGCCACACGGGCAACCTCTACGTGCGGCACGCGAAGCAGTGGGCGCGTTTCGAGGCGGCGCTCTCGGGCGGCGTGAGCCTGACGCCCTACGGGCGGTCGGCGCTGTGGAGCCTCTCGGCGGGCTACCGGCCCGGCGACGCGTGGCGCATAAGCGCCGGGGCGTGGCAGTCGATGCGTCTGCCGACCTTCACGGACCTCTACTACTCGTCGCCCGCACAGATCAACAACCTCGACCTGACGCCCGAGCGGGCCGTCACGTGCCGCGTCGGGGCCGAATACGCCCGCGGCCGCTGGAGCGCCTCGCTCAACGGCTACTACCGTGCCGGGCGCGACATCATCGACTGGGTCTGGCGCGAGGAGTTGGGCAACAAGTGGCATTCGGAGCAGACGAGCAAGCTCGACACCTACGGCATCGAAGTGACGGGCGGCTATGCGGCCGAGGAGGGCTTCCTGCGCCGCGTCACGCTCTCGTATGCCTGGGTGACGACCGACCGCAACACGGACATCATCGCCAAGAGCGCCATGGACTACCTGCGCCACAAGGCGTCGGCACTCGTCGAGGTGCGCTTCTTGCGGCGCGTGACGCTCTCGCTCACGGGCACGCTCGCCGACCGCAACGGCAGCTACACGTACTATTCCGTCGTGAACGACTCGTCGGTTACGCAGACACGCGACTTCGAGCCCTGCTTCCTGCTCGACGGACGTCTGCAATGGGAGAAGGGCATCTGCCGGCTCTATGTCGACGCCACGAACATCACCGACTCGCGCCACTTCGACCTGGGAGGCATCCGCCTGCCGGGTCTCTGGGTGACGGGCGGCATGGTCCTGACCATCGGCAGGTGACCCGTCCCGCCTCCGGCTGCATCCCGGCCCGCCGCTTCGTGCGGCGGGCTTTCTGTTTTGTGCGCCAGACGCTTTTTTCGTTACGGTTTTTTATGTTTTGTTGCGGATTTTCGCTATATTTGAAGCAGTGAAATCCAATAACCGACCAATCCTATGGAAAAACGAATCGTAGAGTGTGTCCCCAACTTCAGTGAGGGCCGCGACAAGCATGTCATTGCGCAGATTACCGAGGCGATCGAGGCCGCCGGAGGGGTCAAGCTGCTCGACGTCGATCCGGGCGAGGCGACCAACCGCACGGTCGTGACCTTCGTCGGGTCGCCCGAGGCGGTCGTCGAGGCGGCGTTCCAGGGCGTGAAGCGGGCCGCCGAGCTGATCGACATGCGCAAACACAAGGGGGCGCACCCCCGCATGGGCGCCACCGACGTGCTGCCGTTGATCCCCATCGCGGGTATCACGCTCGAGGAGTGCGCCGCGCTGTCGCGCAAGCTGGCCGAGCGCATCGCCGACGAACTGCACATCCCGACCTATTGCTACGAGGCGGCCGCCTTCACGCCCGAGCGGCGCAACCTGGCCGTCTGCCGTGCCGGCGAGTACGAGGCGCTGCCCGAGAAGCTGGCGCACAAGGAGTCGGCGCCCGACTTCGGGGCGCGTCCCTACGACGAGGGTGTCGCACGCACGGGTGCCACGACCGTCGGCGCGCGCGATTTCCTGATTGCCGTGAACTTCAACCTCAATACGACCTCCACGCGCCGTGCCAACGCCATTGCGTTTGACGTGCGCGAGAAGGGACGCCCTGTGCGCGAGGGCAATCCCATCACGGGCAAGATCGTGAAGGATGCCGAGGGCAATCCCGTCATGCAGCCCGGTACACTCAAGGCCACGAAGGCCATCGGGTGGTTCATCGAGGAGTACGGCATCGCACAGGTCTCGATGAACATCACGAATATCTCCACGACGCCCCTGCATGTCGCCTTCGACGAGGTGTGCCGCAAGGCCGATGCGCGCGGCGTGCGCGTGACGGGCACCGAGATCGTGGGTCTCGTGCCGAAGCGGGCGCTGGTCGAGGCGGGCAAGTATTTCCTGCGCAAGCAGCACCGCTCGGTGGGCATCTCGGAGCAGGAGATCGTGCGCATCGCCATCAAGTCGATGGGGCTGGACGATCTGAAGCCGTTCCATCCCGAGGAGAAGGTGATCGAGTACCTGCTCGAGGCCGACGAGCGCAGAAAGCGCCTTGTCGACATGACCTGCACGGGCTTTGCCGAGGAGACGGCCAGCGAGTCGCCGGCTCCGGGCGGCGGTTCGATCTCGGCCTACATGGGTGCGCTGGGTGCTGCGCTCGGCACGATGGTGGCGAACCTCTCGTCGCACAAGGCCGGCTGGGACGACCGCTGGGAGGAGTTCTCCGACTGGGCCGAGCGGGGACAGGCGCTTCTGAGCGAGCTGCTGCACCTGGTCGACGAGGATACCGACGCCTTCAACCGCATCATGAACGTCTTTGCCATGCCCAAGTCGACCGACGAGGAGAAGGCGGCGCGCAGCGCGGCCCTGCAGGAGGCGACGCTCTACGCCACGCAGGTGCCGCTGCGGACGATGCGCACGGCCGTGCGCATCTTCGACGTTGTGCGCGCGATGGCGGCCGAGGGTAATCCCAATTCGGTCTCGGATGCCGGAGTCGGTGCCCTGGCGGCCCGCAGTGCGGTGCTCGGCGCACGGCTCAACGTGAAGATCAACGCCGCGGGCCTCAAGGACCGGGCCGCGGCCGATGCCCTCGTTGCCGAGGCCGAGCAGCTGGCCGCCGAGGCCGAGCGCCTCGAGAAGGAGGTCCTCACGATCGTAGAACAGAAAATCGGATAAACCATGACACGCGAAGAATTCCAGAACGATATCCGCGCGGGCATTCCCGACCGGCTGCCCGCCGCGAAACCCTATGACAGACAGATCAACCATGCGCCCAAGCGCAAGGAGATCCTCACGGCCGAGGAGCAGGTGCTGGCGCTGAAGAACGCCCTGCGCTACTTCCCGGCCAAGCACCACGCCGTGCTGGCGAAGGAGTTTGCCGAGGAGCTGCACCGCTACGGCCGCATCTACATGTACCGCCTGCGTCCCGACTACGAGATGTATGCGCGGCCGATCGACGAATATCCGGCCCGCTGCCGGCAGGCCGCGGCCATCATGCTGATGATCCAGAACAACCTGGACAAGGCCGTGGCGCAGCATCCGCACGAGCTGATCACCTACGGCGGTAACGGCGCCGTTTTCCAGAACTGGGCGCAGTACCGCCTGACGATGAAGTACCTCTCGGAGATGACCGACCACCAGACGCTGGTCATGTACTCGGGTCATCCGCTGGGACTCTTCCCGTCGCATCCCGACGCGCCGCGTGTTGTGGTGACCAACGGCATGGTGATCCCCAACTACTCGAAGCCCGACGACTGGGAGCGCTTCAACGCCCTCGGCGTCTCGCAGTACGGGCAGATGACCGCCGGGTCGTACATGTACATCGGCCCGCAGGGCATCGTCCACGGCACGACCATCACGGTGCTCAACGCCGCACGCAAGCGCTTCACCGCGGGGCGCACCGACACGCGCGGCATGCTCTTCGTCTCGTCGGGCCTGGGCGGCATGTCGGGTGCCCAGCCCAAGGCGGGCAACATTTCGGGCGTGGTGAGCGTCATCGCCGAGATCAACCCCAAGGCGGCGCAGAAGCGCTACGACCAGGGCTGGGTCGACGAGCTGCACGACTCGCTCGACGAGCTGATTCCGCGCATCCGCCGCGCGGTGGCCGACCGGGAGATCGTCTCGCTGGCCTACGTGGGCAACATTGTCGACCTCTGGGAGCGGCTTGCCGACGAGCAGATTCCCGTGGACCTCGGCTCGGACCAGACCTCGCTGCACAATCCGTGGGCGGGCGGCTATTACCCCGTGGGGTTGAGCTACGAGGCGTCGAACAAGATGATGGCCGAGGAGCCGGCCCGCTTCCGCGAGTGCGTGCAGGAGTCGCTGCGCCGCCAGGTCGACGCCATCAACAGACTGACGGCCCGCGGCATGTACTTCTTCGACTACGGCAACGCCTTCCTCCTGGAGGCCTCGCGCGCCGGGGCCGCGGTGATGGGCGAGGGCGGACGCTTCCGTTACCCCTCCTACGTGCAGGACATCATGGGCCCGATGTTCTTCGACTACGGCTTCGGTCCCTTCCGCTGGGTCTGCACGTCGGGCAAGCCCGAGGACCTCGAGATGACCGACCGTCTGGCCGCCGAGGTGCTGGAGGAGATCCGCAGCACGGCACCCGCGGAGATCTGCGGACAGCTCGACGACAACATCCACTGGATCCGCGAGGCGGGGCGCAACCACCTGGTCGTGGGTTCGCAGGCCCGCATCCTCTATGCCGACTGCGAGGGCCGCACGAAGATCGCGCTGGCCTTCAATCGGGCGATCGCCGACGGGCGCCTCTCGGCCCCCGTGGTGCTGGGACGCGACCACCACGACGTCTCGGGCACCGACTCGCCCTACCGCGAGACGTCGAACATCTACGACGGCTCGAACCGCACGGCGGACATGGCCGTGCAAAACGTCATCGGCGACTCGTTCCGCGGCGCGACGTGGGTCTCGATCCACAACGGCGGCGGCGTGGGCTGGGGCGAGGTCATCAACGGCGGCTTCGGCATGCTGATCGACGGTTCGGAGGACTCCGAGCGGCACATCCGCGAGATGCTCTTCTGGGACGTGAACAACGGCATCGCACGCCGCAGCTGGGCCCGCAACGAAGGAGCCATGTCGGCCATCCGCCGCGAGATGGAGCGCACGCCCGGCCTGCAGGTCACGATGCCCAACCTGGCCGACGAGGAGCTGATCCGCAAGGCACTCAACGAATAACCTTATAAAACAAACTGTTTCCCATGGAATACCACCATATCAGTTCGGAGCACCTCTCCATGGAGCGTGTCCGCGAAATCATCGAACGCCGCCTCCCGCTTGCGTTGAGCGACGACGCCCGGCAGCGCATCGTCCGCTGCCGCGAGTACCTCGACCGCAAGATGGAGCACTCCGACCGGCCGATCTACGGCATCACCACGGGCTTCGGCTCGCTCTGCAACATCTCGATCGACCACGACTCGCTGGCGCAGCTGCAGCGCAACCTGGTCATGTCGCACGCCTGCGGCACGGGTGAGCGCGTCCCCTCGGAGGTCGTGCGGCTGATCCTGCTGCTGAAGATCCAGTCGCTCGCCTACGGCCATTCGGGCGTGCAGCTGGCGACGGTCGAGCGGCTCGTGGAGTTCTACAACCACGACATCCTGCCCGTCGTCTACCAGCAGGGATCGCTCGGCGCATCGGGTGACCTGGCGCCGCTGGCCCACATGAGCCTGCCGCTGCTGGGGCTGGGCGAGGTCGAGTTCCGCGGTGAGGTGCGCCCGGCGGCCGACGTGCTGCGCGAGATGGGCTGGGAGCCCATCGAGCTCAAGTCGAAGGAGGGCCTGGCACTGCTCAACGGCACGCAGGTGATGAGTGCCTTCGGCGTGTGGTCCGTGATCCGGGCGCGGCAGTTGAGCGAGTGGGCCGACTGCATCGGCGCGCTGTCGCTCGACGCCTTCGACGGGCGTATCGAACCCTTCTGCGACGAGGTGCACCTGATCCGTCCCCACAAGGGCCAGCTCACGACGGCGCGCAACTTCCGCCGCCTGCTCGAGGGCAGCGAGCTTATCACGCGCGAGAAGACCCACGTGCAGGACCCCTATTCGTTCCGCTGCATGCCGCAGGTTCACGGAGCCTCGAAGGACACGATCGACTATGTGGAGAGCGTGCTGACCACGGAAATCAACTCCACGACGGACAATCCGACGGTCTTCCCCGAGGAGGACATGGTCGTCTCGGCGGGCAATTTCCACGGCCAGCCCATTGCGCTGGCGATGGATTTTCTGGCCATCGCGCTGGCCGAGCTGGGCAACATCTCCGAGCGGCGCATCTACAAGCTGATCTCCGGGACGCGCGGCCTGCCGTCGTTCCTGGTGGCGAAGCCGGGCCTGAACAGCGGTTTCATGATTCCGCAGTACACCGCGGCGTCGATCGTCAGCCAGACCAAGGGGCTCTGTATGCCCGCGTCGGTCGACTCGATCCCCTCGTCGCAGGGGCAGGAGGACCACGTCAGCATGGGCTCGAACGCCGCGACGAAACTCTACCGCGTGGTCTGCAACACGGAGCGCGTGCTGGCCATCGAGCTCTTCAACGCCGCGCAGGCGATCGAGTTCCGCCGCCCGGCCCGCACCTCGCCGCTGCTCGAGGGGCTGGTTGCCGACTACCGCCGCCACGTCCCGTTCATCGACAACGATACGGTGATGTATCCGTATATTGCCGCCTCGATCCGCTTCCTGCAAGATGAGACTGCGCGTTGACAACATCGCCCGCATCGTCGGGATGGAGAGCCGGGGCCGGCTGCGGCTTTGCGGTGAGGAGATGGACCGCATGGAGTCGCTCGACGACGCCTGGCTGCTGGCCGTCGACGGTCGCATCGCCGCCTTCGGACGCATGACGGAGGAGCGGCCTGCGGCCGACCGCGTGGTGGATGCCGCGGGCGGGATGCTCTTCCCGTCGTTCTGCGACTCGCATACCCACCTGGTCTATGCCGGGAGCCGCGAGCAGGAGTTTCTGGACAAGATTCACGGCTTGAGCTACGAAGAGATCGCGCGGCGCGGCGGCGGCATCCTCAATTCGGCCGACCGCCTGCACGCCGCCTCCGAGGAGGAGCTCTACGACGCGGCGATGCGGCGCGTGCGCGAGATCGCCGCGATGGGCACGGGCTGCGTCGAGATCAAGAGCGGCTACGGCCTCTCGACGGCGGACGAGCTGAAGATGCTGCGCGTCATCCGCCGCATCCGCGAGACGGTGCCGCTCGAGGTGCGCGCGACGTTCCTCGGGGCGCATGCCGTGGCCCGCGCCTATGCGGGGCGGCAGGCGGAGTATGTCGACCTGGTCTGCCGCGAGATGCTGCCCGCCGTGGCACGCGAGGGGCTGGCCGACTTCGTCGACGTCTTCTGCGACGAGGGCTTCTTCACGGTGGAGGAGACGGCCCGCATCCTCGGGGAGGCTGCCCGCTACGGGCTGCGCCCGAAGATCCATGCCAACGAGCTGGCCGTCTCGGGCGGCGTGCAGCTCGGCGTGCGCTGCGGCGCCCTCTCGGTCGACCACCTCGAACGCATCGGAGCCGCCGAGATCGAGGCGCTGCGCGGCAGCGACACCGTGCCGACGATGCTGCCCGGCGCGGCCTTCTTCCTCGGCATGAGCTACCCGCCGGCCCGCGAGATGATCCGCGCGGGGCTGGGTGTGGCCCTCGCCTCGGACTACAACCCCGGCTCGTCGCCCTCGGGCAACATGCGCATGGTGATGGCGCTCGCCTCGATCCGCATGCGCATGACCCCGACCGAGGCGCTCCATGCCGCGACGCTCAACAGTGCCTGCGCCCTGGATTTGAGCCGCGACTTCGGGTCGATCACCGTGGGCAAGGTCGCCAACTTCTTCCTCACGGAGCCGATGCCGTCGTTCGAGTTCTTCACCTACGCCTACCAGACGCCGCTCATCGCGCGGACCTTCCTGCGTGGCGAGGAGTTTGTGGCATAACGCACCTGCGTGCGGCCCTGTGCGGCCGCCTGCTTTCCGTGCGGGTCTCCGGTTGCCGGGGACCCGCTTTTTTGTGTGCAGCGGTGTCGGTGGAACGGTCGGCGGACGGTTTGGAGGATGGTTCGGCGGACCGGACCGGCGGAAGAAGCTCCGGGCGTGGCGGCAGGGTAGAGACGGAGCGGGGTAGTGCAGCCCCGGTCGTCGGAGGGGACGTCGGTACGGAGCCGGGCGGGCCGCGGGCGGCAAAGCGGTGTCGGCACGGGAGGTCAGACCTTGACCGTGAGGATGTCGTCGAGGTCGGTGGTGTAGTTCTTCGAGAGGTGCCCGCGGTTCATTTTCAGCGGCGCAAGGCCCTGCGACGCCACGACGATGCGTCCGCGGCCGAACTGCCGGTTGGCGGCATCGACGGCCGCCATCAGCCGGCTGTGGCGCGCCCGGTCCACCGGGTCGAACAGGTCGGTCTGGGTGCCGACGCGGTCGCTCAACTCCGAAAAGATCACCCCGGCCTTCTTGTAGCCGTAGCCGCGGCGGAAAATCTGCCGCAGGGCCCCGGTGGCCAGCGGCACGAGCTCCAGCGTGTCGTCCGTGGCGACGGCCGGGCGCACGGTGCGGCTCTCGAAATACTGAGGCAGCTCCTCCCGGTGGCGGTTCGTGTAGATGTAGACGGTGACTTCGCCGCAGAGGCTGCCCTGCCGCCGCAGCTTCTCGGCACACATCGCCGCGAAGGTCGCCACCGAGCTGTGCAGGTCGTCGTATTCGGTCAGTTCGTGGGCGAAGCTGCGCGAGACGGAGATCTGCTGCCGCTGCCGTGGGGCGTTCTCGAAGTCGATGCACGCCTCGCCCTGCAGCTCGCGCCACGTGCGCACGCCCGGGAGGTTCATCCGTGCGCGCACCCACCCCTCGGGCCGCTGCACGAAGTCGTAGGCCGTGGCGATGCCCGCCTGCTCGAGCATGCGCAGGTGCCGCCGTCCGACGCCCCAGATGTCGCCGATCGGAAAGCGGCGCAGCACCTTCTCGATGTCCGCCGGGCGGTACATCAGGCAGCTGCCCTCGAGCCGCGGGTAGCGCTTGCAGAGCTTCGAGGCGATCTTGGCCAGTGTCTTGGTCGGGGCGATGCCGATGCTCACGGGGATGCCCGTGTTGCGCTGGACGGTGCGGCTGATGCGATGGCCAAGTGCGTCGAGCTCCTCCGTGGCGATGCCCCGCAGGTCAAGAAACGCCTCGTCGATGGAGTAGACCTCGGCGGCGGGCACCAGCTGCCGCAGCGTCCAGATCACACGGCGCGACATGTCGCCGTAGAGCACGAAGTTTGTCGAGAAGGTCGCTACGTCGTACCGCCGGACAAGCTCCCGCAGCTGGTAGTAGGGCTGGCCCATGCGGATGCCGAGCGCCTTGGCCTCGTTCGAGCGGGCGATGACGCAGCCGTCGTTGTTCGAGAGCACGATCACGGGGCGTCCGTTCAGTTCGGGACGGAAGACCCTTTCGCACGAGGCGAAGAAGTTGTTGCAGTCGCAGAGTCCGTACATGGCCGTGGCTCGCATCGGGCGTTCAGATTTTCTTGATGGCGTAGGTCACCACGCCCCAGATGGCGAAGTGGTTGTCGCGGCTCACCTCGATGGGGCGGTAGCGGGGGTTGGCCGGCATGAGCGTCAGGCGGTCGCGGCCCATGCGCACGCGCTTGAGCGTGAACTCCCCGTCGAGGAAGCAGACGGCCACGCAGCCGTCGCTGGGTTCGAGCGACTTGTCGACGACCAGCAGGTCGCCGTCGTCGATGCGGTCGTCCTTCATCGAGTCGCCGCTCACGCGCACGAAGAAGGTCGACGCCGCATTGCGGATGAGCGTGCGGTTCAGGTCGATCGACGGCTCGAGAAAATCCTCGGCCGGCGAGGGAAAGCCCGCCGAGACACCGCTCGCGGCGAGCGGCACGTCCGCCTGCGTCGAGGTGTCGGGCGTGATGATTTCGAGACGGAGTTCCTCCTGCTGCATGTCTTCCTCCTGCATGGCTTTGGTTCGTATGGGGTTGCGGCGGTGACGCTGCAAAATGCGGGCCCCGGCGCCTCGTTCCCGCTAAAACGGGGCGCCGGGGCCGGCTGCGGGTCAGATGCCGGTGATCTTCTTGATTTCGTTGAGCTTGTTGAGCGCCTCGATCGGCGTCAGCGTGTTGATGTCGATGCCCTTGATCTGGTCGCGGATCTGCACCAGCACGGGGTCGTCCAGCTGGAACATCGACAGCTGCATGTTCTGCGGCGCGGCGCTCTCGGCCGCCTCGCGCACGGCATGCGCCGTGTGGCGCTTCCCGCGCTCGCGGGGGCTGCGGCTCGGGACGATCTCGTTGTTGCCGTAGACCTGCTCGAGGTTGCGCAGTATCTCCTCGGCCCGCGCCACGACCGAGGCCGGCATGCCCGCCATGCGCGCGACGTGGATACCGAACGAGTG
>OICB01001033.1_pt1 | contig 12888 bp, 9 predicted proteins | sample 1581121 | NCBI WGS metagenome assembly OICB01 (sample SAMEA3882544, study PRJEB24775) | human gut metagenome | biome: human-associated habitat; feature: intestine environment; material: feces | place: Netherlands | collected 2009/2010 | reverse complement strand
TGCCGACAAGTGGGGCCGTCCCGCCACCAAGTGGACCTACACCACCGGCGACAAGGCCACTACCTTCGTTGAGAAGCCCGACCTGACCTACACCAAGGCTGTTGCTGAGTGCGACGTCGCTCACGATGCTGGCCTGAAGGCCGACACCGCTTACACCCTGATCGTCAACGGTCAGACCGCCAGCACCAAGTACACCGTCAACCTGACCGACACCAAGACTAAGATGGGTGCTCAGGGCCGTCTGTTCGAAGTCTATGACGATACCATCGTCATGATCGACACCTTCCTTGCCAAGGTCACCTACGTTGCTGACATCACCTATGATGCTCAGGGTCACGTCAAGACTCCTGCCACCATCACCCTCGAGGTCTATGATGCCAAGAACGCTTCTACTCCTCTGACGCTCAAGGACTACGACGACAACTATGGCTATGCCAAGGATGAGTATGTCCTTGTCAACGCTTACACCGTCAAGGATGACAACTCCGCCACTGTCAGCGGCAAGGTGCTCAACACTGCTGATCAGTATGCCGAGATCGTTTCCAAGGCCACTTCTGTTGACGGCGCTCAGAGCGTGATCTACTGGAACGCTCAGCAGCACAACGTTGAGGGCACCGTTTATGACGATGCTGCCAAGTTCTACCTCGACCAGGCCGCTCAGAAGGACGCCAAGTACACTTGGTACTTCGATTCCTACAACAACCTGATCGGTGCGGTTGAGATCGCTGCTGCTACCAGCTACGGTGTGATCAACTCCATCTGGTGGGCTGGCAACGCCACTGACGGTTCCGGCGTGGCAAAGGCCAACGTCACCTACATGGACGGCACCACCGCTCAGGTTGACATCAGCAAGATGACCTATGACTACACCACCCCCGCCACCCCCGCTACCCCCGCTACCAAGACTGTTAAGTCCGGTGATGTTACCCACAGCACTGGTATCAACGCACTGGTCATGAAGGCCGACGACCAGAACAAGTATTTCTACGTTGACACCTACATCAACACCAACAAGGTTGCTGATACCAATGGCATCCTGAACGGTCACCTGTTCCAGTTCACTACCAAGTCCAACGGCACTCTTGACGCTGTTGAAGTTGCCACCGGTACTGCCGCCAAGCTCTACAATCTCGCCGATGTTGCCGTGAGCAAGAACACTCAGGTCTATGGCGGCGCGACTGGTACTCTCGTTGTCAACTCCAATACTGTGTTCCTGGTTCGTTCTGGTGCTGACACCACTGCTAACCCCTATACCTTTAAGTCCATCACCGGCTTCACCAACATCGACAACTATGCCAAGGGCGAAGTTGACTATGTTGATTTGAACGGCGACAACGTTGCCGATTACGTCTACGTTATCGCTCCCACCACGACCTCCAAGGTCACCAGCCTGTTCTACTTCGACGGTCAGCAGGGCGCTTACACCCTCGCCGACGGTACGTGGGTCGTCAAGGGCTATGTTGACGGCGTTGGCGGCGAAGTCAAGTTCGCTAACTTTGACGCTCTGCAGAACACCCTGAAGATCAGTGGTCAGACTGGCTATCCTGTGAACAACACGCTCTATGTTGTCACTCTTGAGGATGGCGTTGTCAAGAGCGGTCACATCGTCACCGACGGTGAGCAGCTGAAGGGTGATGCAAACTACCCGCTTTCCTCCGCCTATAACACCTATAGCGACATCATGATCAACATCATTGAGGGTGCTGCTGGCACTGAGGAGAAGAACTATTCTGATCGTGACACCTTCGCTGATTCTCTCTATCACGACTATAGCGCTAACAAGTATTACAGCGTGGTCACCGACCTGACCAAGGTTGTTGGCACGATGGGCAATCCTGCCGACCAGCACTACTACTTTGTTTCTATCCAGAACAACGGTCAGCTCAACGCTCTGGCACTGCAGGCTTACGCCTACGACAAGGTCAAGAGTGGCGTCGATGTTCCCAACACCGCTACTGTTATCGGCGTTGCCCTCAACGCTAGCAAGAGCGCTACGGTGTCTCTGAACGCTAACAACGATGCTAAGAAGGGTGATGTTTACAGCGTCACTCTCGAGCAGCTCCGTGACAACGGCTATGTCGCCGTCGGCACTTTCTCCGGTACGGTTGGCAGCGATGGTGCTACCGTTGTCACCATTGATCTGAACGGCGTGATCGGCGCTGGTACCTATAAGGTCACCGCCGGTTCCTACACTTCGATCATGTCCTTCGCTAACTAAAAACTTCTCTTCTGAGGGATCTTTCCCCCTAAAGTAGAGTTTCAGCCCCGAGGCGAAAGCCTCGGGGCTGTTTTTTGCCGTGATTCAGTTTCCCTGCTCTCCGTCGTTGCTGTAGCCCAGCACCAGATAGTAATAGGTCGTGTCGACTGCATTCATCTGGTTGCCCGACGGGGGGTAATACTGGTCGTCCTGCGGGTAGTACCAGCTCACGCCGGTATCGCCCCACGTCATTTCGTTTTCGCGGTTGTTGCTGTAGTAGAACTTGTCGAACCCGCGCACCGCCCAGTAGTGGCTGCTGCTCGAGCTGCTCACCATCACCAGCAGCGGGTAGAACCCGCACTCGATGCTGATTGCGTTCGCCGCGCCGTACTTGCCGTTGCCGGTATACGAGCCGTATTTTATGCGGCAGATTTTACCGTTTGCGATCGTCTGCGCCAATGCCGTGATGCGCTCCGCCGCCGTGCCGTCGGCCTCGCTGCGCGCGTCACCCTCAGCCTTGAGCGCCGCGTCGATGCTCGCAAACGCCCCGTTAAAGTCGTCCATCTTGATCTGATCCGCCTTGACCCATTGCGGCAGGTCGAAATTTGTCGTCTTGTCCATGCGCTTTCCCCCAAAATATAATGTTGGAAAAGGCAGCCCACACCCCCCTGCAAACGCGGGAACACTGATGCATGATTTGCCTTTTCATGATACGCCGTATCATGAAGAATCGTTGCACACAACGCGGCAAAAAGCTGTACCGCCCCCAATATTAGAATTCACGATACAACAAATTGCCGCGTTTTGTGCAGCGATCCCCGTTGTGCGCGGGAACTTTTTCGGCTATCATACGTCTATAGAAGTATCCGAAAGAAATGAGGAACGAACGATGAAGAAGCTCCTTTCCCTTCTGCTCCCGCTCGCGCTCCTGCTCTCCCTGACCGCCTGCGGCGAAAAAAGAGCAGACGAGGCCGCGCGCCAAACCCCGCCAACACTGACGGTGACAAGCGCAAACGCTTGCAGCGTCACCCTCAAAAGCAGCAGCTACGACTGGACCTACACTCAGGGCCTACAGAGCATGACCGCCATTGCCTGCGGCGCGCACCCGCTGGACGAAAACTGCCGCGACATCACGCCTGTACTGGAAATGCCCTTTGCAGTGTCAGCCGCCTATTTCTACACCGTAACGCTCGATTTTGGCGATAATTCGCCCGATTCCGTCAGTCTCCGCTGCTGGCCGTCCGACGCCTGGGGCAGCACCGGCATGCCGTCCGAGACCGTGACCGCCCAGCGGCAGGATAACGGCACATTCCGCGCAGAACTGCCGCAAAGCGGCGGCATTTTCGCCGTCGACGCGCTCTGGGACGGCAGCAGCGCGACGTATACTTTCTGCACGCAGGCGGAGGGGAGCGAAGAGCTCCACCCGGGCGCGGTGCTCAGCATCGGCGAGAGCGAAGACATCCGCAAGATCGACATCTCGTGGCTGAGCGGCGGCGTGAGCGTTCTGGCTGTGGGGCAGACCTCGCAGATCACTGTACAGGAGGAGGCCACAACGGCGCTGACGGAGGAGGAAAAGCTGGTTTGCGCAGTCGATGGCGACACGCTGCGCATCCGGTTCATGAGCGATGCGCGCAGGGACAGCTTCGAGGGCGAAAAGTTTTTGACGGTCAGTCTGCCGTGGGAGCTGGTCAAGAACGCGCATTTTGAGGAGATCGACATCGAGACCACCAGCGCCTACGCCTACGTGAGCGCCGATGCGCAGAAGATCAAGCTTTCGACCGTCGGCGGCGATGCGCGCGTGATGTGCGCGAACTGCCCGGAGGTGGAGATCGAGACCACGAGCGGCAATGCCGGTGTGGTGGACGGCACATGGGGGAAAATCGAGCTCTCGACCGTCTCCGGCGCGATCGAGCTGGCGGGCGATGCGGAGAGCGCCGAGATCGAAACCGCGAGCGGCAAGGTGGATATCGCCGGCGCGCTCGGCGCGCTGGACTTCGAAAGCGTCAGCGGCAACCTGATTTTGGCTACCGAGCGTGCGCTGCGCCTTGATGCCGAAACGGAGAGCGGCAGCATCTATCTGACCCTTCCCGCGCAGGACGGCTTTACTCTCGACTATGAAACGAAAAGCGGCGCGTTCCGCTCCGCGCTCACCGAGCGCGAAGGAACGCTCATCGCCTGCGGCGACCACGAAGCGTACTACACCGTGCCCGCGCTCGAGGGCGGTGAGATGAGCGAGCTGGAAATTTCGACGGTCAGCGGCACGTTGACGATCGATGCCTCCTCCGGCAGCAACTAAAGCGCAAAAAAAGAGAGCGGCAGCGCCGCTCTCTTTTTTTCGTTATTTCTCGTCGATTGCAAGCCACGTCTGGTCGAAGCCGTAGGGGAGCAGCTCCTTGATGTGCAGGTGCTTTTCCTCGTTGTCCTTGTTCAGGCACACGACCTCCATGTCGGGCCCGAACTCGTAGAGCACCTGACGGCACGCACCGCAGGGGTAGCAGTAGTCGTCGCTGCGCCCGGCGATGACGATGCGCTTGAAGCGCCGGTGCCCCTCGCTCACGGCCTTAAACGCCGCGGTGCGCTCGGCGCAGTTCGTCAGGCCGTAGCTCGAATTTTCGATGTTGCAGCCGGTGAAGACCGCGCCGTCCTCACATTCGAGCGCCGCGCCCACGGGAAAGTGGGAATACGGCACATACGCCATGTCCAGCATGGCGACGGCCTTCGCCTTGAGTTCTTCTAACGTTGCCATAAAAACGCCTCCTCACCAGTCTACGCCGAGATCAGGACGGACTTGCGTATCCATGATGTCCTCGGCGTTATAGAATTGCAGATAGCGGCTGCGCGAGTGGCGCAGCGTGGTGCCGTCCGGATGCAGACGGTCGCAGATGACGGCGGAAATGTCGGGCTTCACATAGCTGAACGAACTCGTGCCGACGCTCGCGAAGATGCGGAAGCCCTGGCTTTGCAGGTACTGGAAGCGCTCGCCGGTCTGGTGCCAGTCGTCACCGTCGGGACGGCCGCCGTGCGGATAGAACAAAATCTGCGTGGGGCCGACGAGCGAGCCGACCTCGTCCGCCCAGCGCTCGGTGTCGTTGATGACGGTCTGGAGCGCCTTGGTGTCGAGGCGGATGTGGCCCCAGGTGTGGCTGCCGAACGTCCAACCGGTCTCCTTCAAACGCGCTATGACGGGCTTGACGGCCTCGATCTCGCTCGCGCGGTAGGCATCGAACGCGGGGCGGTCGGGCGAATCTGCCGCGATGTCGCGGTCATCCTGCGTGCGATAGCCTAAAATACCCTGATAGCCCGTCAGTGAGAAGATGGCCTTCGCGCCGTTCAGCGAAAAGTCGGGGTGCTCGTAGACAAACTGGTCGAGAATGGGCGTCGCGTCGAGTTCCTTGGTCAAAAAGGTCTCATTTGTGTACGGATCGGTGCACTGCGCCCAGATCTCGCCGTCCTCGCCGACGACGAGCTTGCTCGTGAAGCCCTCGTCGAGCATATAGGGGTAGTAGTTCACGTCGTCAAAGCTGATGACGAGCGGCTTTTTGCCCTCTGGCAGCATCAGGGTGTTTCGCACCATGTGCGTGCCGGTCTCGTCCGTCACCTCGCTCCAGACGTCTTCCATCGCGACTAAGATGTAGCCCTTGTCGTACACGGACTGCAAAATTTTGTTGTATTCGTCGACCGTCACCATCCAGTCGTCGAGGCCGTAGCGCTGGTCCTGACTGGCATTGCAGTCGTGGAAGGCCCACTGCGGATAGGCGATGATCGGGTGGAAAAAGAGGTGCTCCACCACCTGATCCGGCCCCCAGGCCTGCGTGAGCTGGTCCTCGGACCAGTAGTTGCGCACGGCGTCGTAGGGGTCAGTTGTATCGTCAGTATTGTTGTCGGTGCCGCTGCCATTCTCGTCCGTGACGGTCTGATCGTCGCCGTCGGACGGCGTCGTCTTATCGCCGCAAGCAGTCAGCAGCGACAGTACCATCAGCGCGCTGAGCAGCAGCGCAAAAAAGTGTTTCATGTCAAAATCTCCTCTCTCAAAACTGCGCGGTCATTATAGCAGACTTCACTTCTTTTGACTACGCCTTTGACGCTTTTGTTCCCATTTGTAACTATTTACCACAAATAATTAAAGCGTCACAGCTTTTCGCATCCGCAGACGCGAAATGATTTCGAATCGTTTTTTGGCGCGACATGCGCGTGCCAAAAAACTCTTCTCGCTCCGCGCGTGTCGAAGCCGCCCTTTGGGCGGCAAGGCACGAAGCGGAGTGTAATTCTCAAAAAACAAGGGACACGTTTTCCGTGTCCCTTGTTTTTTGAAGAATTAAAAGTCTGCGTTGCCCACGGTTCTCGGATGCAGCTCCACGTCGCGGATGTTGCCGATGCCCGTTAAATACATCACCATGCGCTCGAAGCCGAGGCCGAAGCCCGCGTGACGGCAGGAGCCATAGCGGCGCAGGTCGCAGTACCACCAGTAGTCCTCGGGATTCATGCCGAGCTCGCGGATGCGCTTTTCGAGCAGCTCGATGCGCTCCTCGCGCTGGCTGCCGCCGATGATCTCGCCGATGCCCGGAACGAGGCAGTCCGCTGCGGCGACGGTCTTGCCGTCGTCGTTGAGGCGCATATAGAACGCCTTGATCTCCTGCGGATAGTCCGTGACGAACACGGGGCGCTTGAAGATCTGCTCGGTGAGGTAACGCTCATGCTCAGTCTGCAGGTCGATGCCCCACTCGACGGGGTAGTCGAACTTCTGGCCGCTCTCCTTTAAGAGCTTGACGGCCTCGGTATACGTCACGCGGCCAAAGTCGGAACTCTCGACGTGCTGGAGACGCTCCAGCAAACCCTTGTCGACAAAGCTGTTGAAAAACGCGAGATCATCCGGGCAGCGCTCCATCACGCGGCGGATGATATGCTTGACCATCGCCTCCATGACCTCAAGGTCGCCGTCGAGGTCGCAGAACGCCATCTCCGGCTCGATCATCCAGAACTCGGCGGCGTGGCGCGCGGTGTTGGAATTCTCGGCGCGGAACGTGGGGCCGAAGGTGTAAACGTCACCGAACGCCATGGCGAAGTTCTCGGCGTTGAGCTGGCCGGAGACAGTCAGGCTCGTCTTCTTGCCGAAAAAGTCCTTGCTGTAATCGACCTTGCCGTCGGGCGTTCTCGGTGGGTTTTCAAGATCCAGCGTCGTGACCTGGAACATCTCGCCCGCGCCCTCGCAGTCAGAGCCGGTGATGATGGGGGTGTTGACATAGACGAAGCCGCGGCTCTGGAAGAACTCGTGCACGGCGTAGGCTGCCGCGCTTCTCACGCGGAACGCCGCGGAGAAGAGGTTCGTGCGCGGGCGCAGATGCTGAATGGTGCGCAGATATTCGACGCTGTGGCGCTTTTTCTGCAGGGGATAGTCGGGGGAGGACACGCCCTCGACCTCGATCTCTGTTGCCTTGACTTCGAGCGGCTGCTTGGCCTCGGGCGTCAGCACGACGGTGCCGCGCACGATGAGCGCGGCGCCCACGTTCTGCGCGGCGATCTCCTTATAATTAGAAAGAGAATTCGCATCCATCACGACCTGCAAATTGCGGAAGCACGAGCCGTCGTTCAGCTCGATGAATCCGAAGGTCTTCATATCGCGGATGGTCTTCGCCCAGCCGCATACGGTGACGCTTGCGCCGCCGTACTGCTCTTTGTCGGCGAAGAGCGCGGCAATTCTCACTCGTTCCATAATAATTTTCCTTCCTTTTGTGGGTTTTCACGGGATAATAGAGGTATTATATGCCACTTCCCGTGCAAATTCAAGCCCCGCTTTATATTGACTTTTGACAAGTTGTATGTTATGATGCAATCTTACCTCAAAAGGTAAACGTGAAACTTTCACCTATTACTTTACAGGAGGATTTTTAACTATGAACAAGTATCTGGATATCGCCCCCGAGGTTGCCGAGGCCCTTGCCGCCGGTAAGCCCGTCGTGGCGCTCGAATCCACCATCATTTCCCACGGCATGCCCTATCCCCAGAACGTGGAGACCGCCCTCAAGGTCGAGCAGATCATTCGCGACGCGGGCGCCGTGCCCGCGACCATCGCCATCATCGGCGGCCGCTTGAAGGCGGGCCTTTCCAAGGAAGAGATCGACTACCTCGGCAAGACCGGCGCGGGCATCCCGAAGGCTTCCCGCCGCGACCTGCCCGTGCTCGTCGCGCAGGGCAAGGACGGCGCGTGCACCGTCACCACCACGATGATGATCGCCGACATGGCGGGCATCCGCGTGTTCGCCACCGGCGGCATCGGCGGCGTGCACCGCGGCGCGCAGGAGACGTTCGACATCTCCGCTGACCTCGAAGAGCTGGCCAACACCTCCGTCATGGTCGTGTGCGCGGGCGCGAAGTCCATCCTCGACCTCGGTCTGACGCTCGAATATCTCGAGACCCACGGCGTGACCGTCATCGGCTACGGCACGAGCGAGCTGCCTGCGTTCTACACGCGCAAGTCCGGCTTTGGCGTCGACTACGAGCTCGACACGCCCGAGCAGCTGGCCAAGGCGTTCCACGTCAAGCGCGAGCTGGGTCTGCGCGGCGGTCTTCTCGTCACGAACCCGATTCCCGAAGAGTACTCCATGGACAAGGAAGTCATCGACAAGGCCATTGCCGAGGCCGTCGAGGACGCGAAGAAGGACGGCATCCACGGCAAGGCCACGACGCCGTATCTGCTCGCCAAGATCAAGGATCTGACCGGCGGCGACAGCCTCGATTCCAACATCCAGCTCGTGTTCAACAACGCGCGCCTCGGCGCGGCGGCGGCTGTGGAGCTCAGCAAGCTCGAAAAGTGAGATACTTTGTCATCTATCTCGCCGCGATCAATATTCTGACGTTCTGCGTCTACGGCGCAGACAAGCGCCGCGCCAAAATTCAGGGCGCGCGGCGCGTGCCCGAAAAGACCTTATTTGCACTCGCGCTGCTGCTCGGCAGCGCGGGTGCTCTTTTCGCAATGAGGGTCTTTCACCACAAAACGCGGCACTGGTACTTCAAGTTCGGCATTCCGGCGATCTTACTTGCGCAGATCGCGGCGGGGGTGTTCGTGTATGTGCGGTTTTTCGCGGCGTAAAAAATTTTTGGGAAATTTTCGGGTTTTGTGAAACAAAACAGACGTTTCTTGCGTCTAATCAGTGAAGCAAAGGGAAACTGGGCGAAGAGGGAAGATAAAGAATTTATGAATTTTCCATTTTCCTGTTCCCTTATTTCCCGCGGCATGGTAAAATGCCATGTATGAGAAAGGCTCTGTGCGCGCGGAGCCGACAACAACAAACACGAAAGGATGAAGATCACATGAAAAAATTTCTCTCCTTGCTATTGGCTCTGACATTGGTCCTGAGCCTCGTCGTCGTGCCTGCAAGGGCAGACGCGCCTGCGGATGGCTATGCCATAACCGGCAAAGCAACGATTAGCGCATCCGCTTCTACTTCCGTTTATAGGGGCACCGAGATTACGTTTACGCTGGACACATCTAGCCTTGGTGTCACCAAGACCGAGGACGGTACTACAACCTCGCTCAACAGCGAAACCGACTACCGCTTTGACTATGTCTGGTCCGGCGCCACCGCGCAGGGCAACGGTCTGAGCGCAAAGGTCACCCCGATGACGCCCGGAACGCTTAACCCCTCCTGCACCATCAAGGCGATCGTCGGCAGCACTGCCGTTGCGCAGCAGGTCGCTCTTGCCACGGAAATCACTGTCAATGACAGGCTCCTCCCGGGTGACATCACCACCGTCACCTTCAACGGCAGAACCTATTCTGTGACGAACGGCGCGGTCAACATCTCCCTTCTTGATAAAGAAACGATCGATGCCGCCGACAACAAGTGGTCTGCCGCCGCAACCGGCTATGTGATCGATGATGCCGAGGGCAAGAAACCCACTTACGCGAGCGGAAAGCTGACCGTGCGCGTCAAGGATTCCGATCTTTTGACTAATGTGAGTGTCACCCCCACCGCCGCCACCGTGACCGCAAAGGCAAGCCTTCCCGAGGTCATCTCCGGCGGCAAGACCACGCTGACCGCCACCTCCACCGGTCTCAGCAACGCCGCCACTTATGCGTGGTTCTACAAGATCGGCGACAAAGCCGAGACTCCGATCGGCACGGGCAAGTCCCTCGTCTGGACGGTCCCCGCAAACGTTACGACCGCGACCGACTACTCTGTTTACTGCAAGGCAAGCGAGGGCGATAAGCTCGCTAAGAAAAGTAACACCATCACGGTCAAGAGCCTTCCCGATACCTATACCTTCACTGTCGTCCCCGCAAGCGTTACGCTGACGCAGATCGGTCAGACCACGCCTTTGGCGGCGACCTTCGTGGATACCTCCACTTCTCCCGCTTCCCCGGTCACTCCGACCTACTCCTTTGTTCCCGCCAACACCAACATCGCAATTGTGACGAATCCCACGCCCGCCGCGCCGACGGTAACGCTCAAGGCAAGCGGCTCTACCACTGTCACCGCAAAGGCGACCTATAAGGGCAAGGATTATGTGCAGAACATCCCCGTTACCGGCGCCCTGATCGAGGCGACCCTCAGTGCTGTTCAGAACGGCACTTCTGTGAACTACAGCTACAGTGATCTTGTTAACGCCGCGCAGGCCGCCATCAACAAGACCTACAGCACCGCCTACACCTACGAGACCGTCTATTCCCTCAGCGACGTCACTCAGGTCGCCTCTACCGCTGCCTACGGTGTCGGCACGAGCAATGCTTCGTACAACTATCCCGCCGGCGGCTCCGGCTATCTTTACTTCAAGGCAAACCTCAGCGGCATCGGCACTGCAAAGTTCACCGCTACTGTGACCACCCGCATTGCCAATACCGGCGTTCCCAAGACCTACAGCGTTACGTTTAACGTTCCCGTAACGCCCAGCACGACCACCTATGCCGACCAGTATCCCGAGCCGGTCGCGGCTTACGGCAACACCTATCGCTATTACGTTCAGGTCCCCTCCGGCGCAAGGTATTACTATGTTGCCGGTGTGAACACCGAGCCGAGCGATTGGAACAATGGCAGCGGCAATAAGTATTACACTACCACTTCCAGCACCAGCCTGTACTCCCTGACCGACAGCAACTTTGTCGGCGGCAAGTGCACGCTGTATGTCGTGACGCAGGGCACCGACAATAGGCTCTACTGCGGCACCATCAGCGTCTACCAGAAGAACTACAACATCAACTACAACGGTGTGGCCGGTGAGACCGTCCAGTTCGCGCAGAGCGACTTCAACGACTTCATGAACAAGGTCGCTGAGGCCCGCGGCGACGCCAGCAAGACCAAGTCCTATCCCTATGTCACCTTCGATTATGTGACCTTCTCCCTGCCCACCACCGCGCAGGGCACGCTGTACTATGGCGGCACCGCCATGTCCACCAGCAATTCCTCCGGCGCGTTCAACACCCGCACCAAGGTCACCAACCTCGATAGCGTGACGTTCGTCCCCAACGCCAAGTCCACCGCGAAGACCATCACGCTGAACTTCACCCTGTACGCGACCCGCTATTCCAGCTCCTCCACGAGCCGCGGCACGACCGTGAGCTACTCCGGCAGCGTCGTCGTCAACCTCGTGCGCGAGGATATCAAGTACACCGTCTCTCAGGGCGACAGCGTCCGCTTCGACGAGAGCGACTTCCTCAGCTACCTGCGCTCCACCAAGGGCTACAGCAGCAACTACACCATCGACTACGTGACCTTTGACCAGAGCGCCGTCTCCGCCGTCAACGAGGGCTCGCTCTACACCTACTACAACGGCTACAACTACGGCGGCTCCATCAAGACGACTGACAAGTTCTACTACAGCGCCACCGCCAGCCAGAATGCGCTCAGCGACGTCGCGTTCCTTGCCAGCCGCTACGCCAAGACCGGCGAGACCGTCTACATCCCGTTCACCATCTACGCCCGCTACGGCACGACCGGCACCGGCACCCGCCAGCTCACCGGCACCGTGGCCATCAAGATCGGCCAGACGATGAACTTCATCGACGTCAAGACCACCGACTACTTCTACAACTCCGTCAAGTGGGCCGTCGGCAAGAACATCACCAACGGCACGTCCAGCACCACCTTCTCCCCGTACAAGTCCTGCACCCGCGCCGAGATCGTGACGTTCCTGTGGCGCGCCGCCGGCAGCCCGGAGCCGACCACCACCCGCAACCCGTTCCGTGATGTCAACGCCGTCACGCACTCGAGCTACTACAAGGCCATCCTGTGGGCCAGCCAGAAGGGCATCACCTCCGGCACCAGCGCCACGGCGTTCTCCCCCGATCAGGTCTGCACCCGTGCCCAGATCGTGACCTTCCTGTACCGCTACGCGGGCCAGCCCAGCGGCTACTACTCCAACCCGTTCAAGGATGTGGGCGCCACGAGCGAGGCGAGCTATTACAACGCCATCCTCTGGGCCGTCGGTAAGGGTATCACCACCGGCACCAGCGCCACGACGTTCTCCCCGTATGCTTCCTGCAACCGCGCCGAGGCCGTGACGTTCCTGTATCGTTACACCAACGGACTATAATGCTTAAAACGAAAGCCCCGCTCAGCGGGGCTTTCGTTTTAGCTTTTTGCGCTCCGCGGCAGCGCACGCGCCGTAGGCGCGCACGTTTGCGGAGCGAGAAGTGTAAATCCTGACGCGCACGCCCCAGGGCGGCTTCTCTTGCCGCTTTGCGGCAATTCACCTTC
>OICB01001028.1_pt1 | contig 12901 bp, 10 predicted proteins | sample 1581121 | NCBI WGS metagenome assembly OICB01 (sample SAMEA3882544, study PRJEB24775) | human gut metagenome | biome: human-associated habitat; feature: intestine environment; material: feces | place: Netherlands | collected 2009/2010 | reverse complement strand
CCAGCAGTTAAAGCCCTATGTGGCCGACACCAGCCGCTATCTCCACCAGGCCCAGGCCGACGGCAAGTCCATCCTGTTCGAGGGTCAGCTGGGCGCTCTGCGGGACCTGGACTACGGCATCTATCCCTACACCACCTCCTCCAACACCATCGCCTCCTATGCCCCGGTAGGCTCCGGCCTGCCCGGCGCATCCATCGACGAGGTGGTGGGCGTGGTGAAGGCCTATTCCTCCTGCGTAGGCGAGGGCCCCTTTGTCTGCGAGTGGTTCGGCGCCGACGCCGAAAAGCTCCGGGACGCCGGTGATGAATACGGCGCCAAGACCGGCCGTCCCCGCCGGGTGGGCCCCATCGACCTGGTGGCCACCCGCTACGGCGTCCGAATGCAGAACGCCACCAACATCGCCCTGACCAAGCTGGATATCCTCAGCTACATGGACCGGATCCCCGTCTGCGCCCACTATGAGATCGACGGTCAACAGACCGACGAGTTCCCCTTCCCCGTGTTGCTGGACCAGGCCAAGCCCGTCACCGAGTACGTTCCCGGCTGGAACTGCGACATCTCCGGGGTCCGCACCTGGGAGGAGCTGCCCCAGGCCGCCCGGGACTATGTGGAGTATGTGGAGCAGGCCATCGGCTGCCGCATCGGCTATGTCTCCGTGGGCGCGGAGCGGGACAGCCTGATCGTCCGCTGAAAATCACAGAAACGGAGGACCCTTATGTCCCACGACGTTTATGAATCCCCCCTGGCCGGGCGCTACGCCTCGCCGTATATGCTGCACCTGTTCTCTCCGGATATGCGCTTCCAGACCTGGCGGCGGCTGTGGACGGCCCTGGCCCGGGCCCAGCACCAGCTGGGCCTGCCGGTAACGGAGGAGCAGGTCCGCCAGCTGGAGCAGCACATCACCGATATCGACTATGACACCGCCCGCCGGCGGGAGAAGGAAGTCCGCCACGATGTCATGGCCCATGTCTATACCTACGGCAAGGCCGCGCCTCTGGCGGCGGGCATCATCCACCTGGGGGCCACCAGCTGCTATGTCACCGACAACGCCGACCTGATCCTGTACCGGGACGGGCTGGTGTATCTGCGGGGCCAGCTGCTGGCGGTGATGAAGAACCTCTCTGCCTTTGCGGAAAAATACGCCGCCACCCCCACCCTGGGCTATACCCACTATCAACCGGCCCAGCCGGTGACCGTGGGCAAGCGGGCCGCCCTGTGGCTCCAGGACCTGCTGTCGGACCTGGAGGAGCTGGACTTTGTCCTGGGCAGCCTGCGTTTTCTGGGCTGCCGGGGCACCACCGGCACCGAGGCCAGCTTCATGGACCTCTTTGAGGGCGACGAGGCAAAGATCGATGAGATGAACCGCCGCATTGCCGCCGAGTTCGGCTTCGACGCCTGCTTCACCGTCTGCGGCCAGACCTATCCCCGGAAGGTGGACGCCCGGATCCTGAACTGCCTGTCCTCCATGGCCCAGAGCGTCTATCGCATGGCCAACGACATCCGCCTGCTGCAGCACGACCGTCAGCTGGAGGAGCCCTTCGAGGAGCACCAGATCGGCTCCTCCGCCATGGCCTATAAGCGAAACCCCATGCGCTGCGAGCGCATCTGCTCCCTGAGCCGCTATCTCATGGCCGACGCCATGAACGCCCCCATGACCGCCTCCGTCCAGTGGATGGAGCGCACCCTGGACGACTCCGCCAACCGGCGGCTGTCCATGCCCGAGGGCTTTTTGTGCGCCGATGCCATTCTGCGCCTGACCCAGAACGTTACAGACGGCCTGCGGGTCAACGAAAAGGTGGTGGACAAGACCATCCGGGAGTATATGCCCTTCCTGGCCACGGAGAACCTGATGATGGAGGCCGTCAAGCGGGGCGGCGACCGTCAGCAGCTCCATGAGCGGGTGCGGGTACACTCCATGGCCGCCACCGCCCGGATGAAGGACGGCGAGCCCTGCGACCTGCTGGACCGCCTGGCCGGCGATCCGGCCTTTGGCATGACCCGTCCGGAGCTGGACCGGCTGATGGACCCCGCCCGCTACATCGGTCGCTGCCCCCAGCAGGTCCGCGCCCTGCTGGACCGCATCGCCCCCCTGCTGAAGGATGCCCGGTCCGCCGACGGCGGCGTCAGCCTGTAAAAAGCAAAACAAAGCCAGGGATACCGCCGTATCCCTGGCTTTTGTGCTGGCCCTATAACACAGAGTGCCCCGGCTTTTGCCGGGGCACTCTGTGTTATATCAGTTTCTTCTGTTTCTCTTAATAGGAGCCCAGGTCGGCGGATTTGTCGCCCTGGGGGTCCACACCGAACTTATAGTCGTTGCCGGGCAGGATGGCGTTGAGGATCACGCCCGCCAGGGCGGCGATGGCCAGGCCGGTCAGGGTGACATCGGCGCCGCCCACGGTGAAGGTGATGCCGCCGGTGGAGCTGAAGCCCAGGCCGCTGACGAAGATCACCGCCGCGATGATGAGGTTCCGGGACTTGGTCAGGTCCACCTTGTTTTCCACCACGTTCCGCACGCCCACCGCGGAGATCATACCGTACAGGATGAAGCTGACGCCGCCCACGATGGCGGTGGGGATGGAGTTCACCAGGGCGTCGAACTTGGGGGAGAAGGACAGGATGATGGCGTACAGGGCGGCCAGGCGGATGACCCGGGGGTCATAGACCCGGGACAGGGCCAGCACGCCGGTGTTCTCGCCGTAGGTGGTGTTGGCGGGGCCGCCGAACATACCGGCCACCATGGTGGCCAGGCCGTCGCCCAGCAGGGTGCGGTGCAGGCCGGGGTCAGCGATGAAGTTCTTGCCAGTGGTGGAGGAGATGGCGGACATGTCGCCGATGTGCTCCATCATGGCGGCGATGGCGATGGGGGCCATCACCAGGATGGCGGTCAGGTCAAACTTTGCCAGGACGAAGTGCTGCAGGCCCACGAAGTTGGCGCCGCCGACCTCGGTGAAGTCCACCTTTCCGGCGATCAGGGCCACGATGTAGCTGCCTACCACACCCAGCAGGATGGGGATGATCTTGACCATGCCCTTGCCCCAGATGTTGGCGACCACGATGATGGCCATAGCGACGAGGGCGAGCCACCAGCAGGTGGAGGCGTTATTGATGGCGGAGCCGGAGAGGTTCAGGCCGATCATGATGATCATCGGGCCCGTGACGATGGGAGGGAAGTAACGCATGACCTTTTTCGCGCCGAGCACCTTGAAGAGGAGTGCGAGCACGAGGTAGAGGAGACCTGCGATCACGATGCCGCCGAGCGCGTAGGCGAGCTTCGTTTCGGGATCGAGACCTTCGTAGGCGGGCATCGTCGCGACCGTGGAGAAGCCGCCGAGGTAGGCGAACGAGGAGCCGAGGAATGCGGGGACCTTGAACTTGGTGCACACGTGGAACAGCAGCGTGCCAAGACCTGCGAACAGCAGCGTCGTCTGGATGGAGAGCGGCAGGCCGTAGCCCTGGACCAGAATGGGGACGAGCACCGTCGCGCCGAACATGGCGAACATGTGCTGCAGGCCCAGGATCAGCATTCTGGGGGTGCCCAGCTGTCGGGCGTCGTAGATGGCTTCGTGTCCGAGTTCTTTCTTCATGTGATTTTCCCTCTTTGCTTTCTTCTTATTTTTATTCTCATTTGAATAAACATGGTTGGGCCCCGTGCGGGCAAAAAATAAGACCGGTAAGAAAACTTACCGGTCAAAAGAAACAATATCAATAAAAACGGAAACAGCAATACCAAGGGAGGGGTTTTTCTTTTTCGGCGCGGTGCAGAGCATCATGGGTCGTTCCTCCTGTTCGTTTGTTGTCGTCTGACCAAGAATACCCGAAAGCAGGCAAGATTGCAAGCCGGAATTTTGACCAATTTACATGAAAGATATCCATCATTTTTGTGCAAAAATGCGGGCAGCAAAACGAAATTTTTCCTGCAAAGGACTTGCCAAGACTGTTTTGATGATGTAAAATACCCATACCTCCTATTGATAGCGCCTATAAATGGAGGACTTTTTAAAAAGAGAGTGTGTGTTGTATGGAAAAGAAAAAACTAAGCTTGCCGAAGCAGATCGGAATTGCGCTGCTGCTCGGTATTCTGGCCGGCTATGCCTTTTATATGCTGGGAATACCCGAGTTCACGACCAACTACTTAAAGCCCTTCGGTACCATCTTCGTCAACCTCCTCAAGTTCATCGTCGTCCCCGTCGTGCTGCTGTCGATGATCGACGGCATCATCTCCATGGGCGATATGAAGAAGGTCGGCTCCGTCGGCTGGAAGACGGTCGCCTACTTCCTTGTCACCACGGCCGCGGCCTGCGTCATCGGCCTGGTATTCGCCAACCTCTTCAACAATGCAGGCTGGTTCCCCACGCTCGCGCTGGAGGACGGCGCGGTCTGGGATAAGGCCACCAGCGCCAACTTCATGGATACCCTGGTCGCCATCTTCCCGAGCAACATGTGGAAATCCTTCACCGACGCAAACATGCTGCAGGTCATCGTGATCGCCCTGATGTTCGGCGGCGGCATCCTTGCCGCGGGCGAAAAGGGCAAGCTTGCCAAGGACCTGGTCTCCACGCTCTATGCGGTCATCGAGCGCGTGATGGCGTTCATCATTGCCCTCAGCCCCATCGGTGTGTTTACGATGATGGCGTGGGTCGTCGCCACGCAGGGCCCTGAGATCCTCGGCTCTCTTGCCGTGGTGCTCGGCTGCGCGTACCTCGGCTACATTGTCCATGCAGTCCTCTGCTACTCTTTCTCTGCCAAGGCGTTTGCGGGCATCAGCCCCTTCACCTTCTTCGAGAAGGCATCCCCCGCGATGATTTTCGCCTTTACCTCCACCTCATCTGCCGCCACGATCCCCCTGAGCAAGGAGTGCGCGGATGAGCTGGGCGCGGAGGGCGACGTTTCCTCCTTTGTTATCCCCCTCGGCGCGACGATCAACATGGACGGCACCGCCATCTATCAGTGCGTCGCCACCATCTTTCTTGCCACCTGCTGCGGCATGACGCTGACCCTTGGCCAGATGGTCACGATCGTCGTCACCGCGACGCTTGCCTCCATCGGCACCGCCGGTACGCCGGGCGCAGGCATGATCATGCTCGCTATGGTGCTCGAGGCGATGAACATCCCCGTCGATATGATCATGATCATCTACGGCATCGACCGTCTTTTCGACATGGGCCGCACCTGCCTCAACATCACGGGCGATATCTCCTGCGCCTGCTGCGTGACCAAGTGGGAGAGCAAGAAGGCCGCGCAGACTGCCAAGTAATTTTCTGTTCCGCAATCAAAATGCCGCCCCGATTCGGGGCGGCATTTTTCGTCCGAACAAAGCGGATTGGGATTGCATTTTAACACAGCGGAGCATACAATGATGCTGCTTCGCCAAAGGCGAGGCACAGGAGGAAGAAGATGACGACTGATCGGAAACGGGGATATCTCTATATCCTGCTTGCCGCGATGCTCTATTCCACGACGGAGGTCGCGCTCAAGGCGCTGGGCGGCGCGTTTGCACCCATGCAGGTGACAGTCGAGCGTGTGCTGCTCGGCGCGGCTGCGCTGATGCCCTTTGCACTGAACGACCTCAAAAAGCGGGATATCCAGCTTACAAAGGCGGACTGGGGCTATTTCACACTGCTCGGTTTTCTGACGGTGACGCTGCACATGTCGCTTTTGCAGATGGCGGTGCTGCACATGGACGCCTCAGCTACATCGATTATCTACTCGGGCAATCCTGTGTTCGCGGTGGCGCTGGCGCACTTCATCCTGCATGAGCCGCTGAAAAAGAACCATCTGCTGGCCATCGGCGTGGAACTTGTCGGCATTCTCTTTATCCTCAATCCCACGCACCTTGAGATCAGCCTGCGCGGCTTTTTGGAGATCATCACCGCCACGCTGCTGTTTGCCACTTACGGTACGCTCTGCAAGCTGCGTCTGCCGCGGCTCGGCGCGCTCGTGATCACGACGTTCAACATGCTCATCGGCGGTCTGGAGCTTCTTTTCCTGCTGATGCTCGGTGAGATTCCGGCGGTCGGTGCGCTTTACAGCGGCCTGGGGCTGGAGATATTCGCGGGCATTCCGTTTTTCACGGGCTTTACGCTCAAAACGACGTTGCTTTTGTGCCATGTCGGCATCGGCTGCGCGGCCATCGGCTTTCTGCTCACGGCGAAGATCACGGAGTACACCTCTGCGACGGAGGCGTCGTTCGTTTATCTCGTCAAGCCCATTCTGGCAACGGCGCTGGCGGTCGTCGTGTACCACGAGCATATCAGCGTAAACCGCATGGTCGGCATCGCGTTCTTTGCGGCGGCGTCGCTGTGTGTCAGCGTGCCGGTACTGAGAGAAATGCGGCGGGAGCGCGCGGTAAAAACTTGACAATGAGAATGGAAAAGCGGAAGGGCAGCGCCCTTCCGCTTTTTTGTTATTCGTCGATGCGGGTGATGTCGTGGATCCACTTGCCGGAGTGCAGGCGGTAAAGGCCGATGGGGGACTTGATGATGTATTCGATCATCAGGCAGAGGCAGAAGACCTCGTTCGGCACCTTGAGCACAAGGCCTAAAAGGCACATGATGGGCAGCGTGCCGCACCAGAGGGGGAAATTGTCGATCACAAGCGAGGCATTCACATCGCCGCCGCCGCGCAGCACGCCTACGACCATCGTGGTTGAAAAGCTGTGCAGCGGGATGGCGCAGGCATAGCACATGAGCATCACACTGCAAAGCCGCTCGGCGACCGCCGAGAGCGAGAAGAGCGGCATGACGAACGGGCGCATCAGCGTCACGAACATCGTGTATTCGGTGAGGCCGAGCACAATGCCGAACGCGAACGCCGTGAAGCACAGCGCGCGGCCGATGTTGTAAACGCCCTTTAAGTTGCCCGTGCCGATCTCCTTGCCGACGATGACGGATACCGCCGCCGCGATGCCGAACACGCCGGAGGTCATCAGTTTGTCGATATTGCCCGCGAGCGTGTAGGCGGCGATGAGATCGCTGCTATTTGCCATGTGGCCCATGATGACCGTGATCATCGAAAAGCCCGTGCCCCAGAGCGTCTCATTGATGAGCACCGGCGCGCTGTAGCGCAGGAATTTACGCAGCATGTCCATGCCGGGGCGGAGGATGGCGTGCTTTATGAGCGGCATCGTGCGGCAGCGGAACGCGTAGGAGAACGCGACGACGAACTCCACCACGCGGGACAGAAGCGTCGCTACCGCCGCACCCGTGATGCCGAGCGCGGGCAGACCGAGCTTGCCGAAGATCAGCACATAGTTGCCGAGCGTGTTGCAGAGCATCGAGATCGCGAAGACGATCATGCCGAAGCGCGGATTTTCGATGCTGCGCTGCATGCCGATGTAGATGGAGGAAAGCGAGTTGAAAATGTAGGAGAAGCCGACGATGCGCAGGTACGGCTCGGCCAGCTCCACGAGTGTCAGATTGTCGGTGATGAGGTAGAGCACCTGCGCGGGAAACGCGCACAAAATGGCGGCAAACAGCACGCTCACGCCGCCCGCGATCATAAAGCCGATGCCCATGACGCGGTTGATGCTCTCGCGGTCGCCGCGGCCCCAGTATTGGCTGATGAGCACGCTTGAGCCGCTTTGCAGGCCGAAGACGACGAGCTGGATGATGAAGACTGGCACGTTCGCCACCGTGACGGCGGACATCTGATCGCTGCCGAGAAGTCCCACCATGAACGTATCGAGAAAGCCGAGCGACGTGGTGATCAAATTCTGCACGATGACCGGCAGCGCCAGTAGAAAAAGATGCTTGTAAAAGCCCTTGGGCTGGTGAAGATAGGAGAACATAATAACCTCGAATCGTGGAATTACAGCATGGGGAAGCGCGTGTCGCGGTGCACCTTGAGCGCGGAGACGAGTGCGTCGATCTCTTCTTTCGTCGTCTCGGGGCCGAAGCTGACACGCAGCACGCCCGCGGCGGTCTTTTTGTCAAGGCCCATCGCGCGGTAGACGTGGCTCAGCTGCCCGCGATGACAGGCGGAGCCTGCCGAGATGCAGATGCCCTGTGCGCCAAGTTCCGTAACGACATTCGCCGACGGGTAGCCGACGAGCGAGATCGACAGGATGTGCGGCGCGGTCCCGTCGCCGATGCGGACGACGCCGTCGAGCGCGAGGAGCTTTTCCTCGGCGTAGGCCTTGATGGCGGCGACGTGGGCGAGCTTTTCATCGAGATGGTCGGCGCGCAGCTCGACCGCCTTGGCAAAGCCTGCGATCTGGCCCGTGGCCTCTGTGCCGGAGCGCAGGCCGCTCTCCTGCCCGCCGCCAAAGATCAGCGGTTTGGGCGCGCGGATGCGCTCGCCCAAATACAGGCCGCCGATACCCTTGGGCGCGCCGAGCTTGTGCGCGCTGACGGAGATGAGGTCGGCGCCCAGCGTGTCGGCGCGGAACGGAATTTTCAAAAAGGCCTGCACCGCGTCGGTGTGCAGCAGGGCACGGGACTTTTTCGCTTTCAGAAGCTGCGCGACCTCGGCCACGGGGAAGATGCAGCCCGTCTCGTTGTTGACGAGCATCATCGTGACGAGCGCGGTGTCGTCGCGCAGCGCACTTTCGACCTGAGAGGCGGTGATGTCGCCGTTCTTGTCGGGCTTTAAGTACGTGACGGAGTAGCCCTCCTGCTCGAGGGCCTTGCAGGTCTCGAGAATCGCGCTGTGTTCCACGGCGGTCGTGATGATGTGCTTGCCGGCGTGGCGGTTCTGGTGCAGGGCAAGGCGGACGGCCCAGTTGTCGCTCTCCGACCCGCAGGAGGTGAAGACGAACTGTTCACTCTTGCAGCCGAGCGCGGCGGCAATCGTCTCGCGCGCCGCGGCGACAGCGTCGCGCGCCTGCTTTCCGATGGGGTACTGCGAGCTGGGGTTGCCCCAGCCAGAAACCAGCGTATCGTAAACGGCGTGCGCCACCTCTTCGGGAACGGGGGTGGTGGCCGCGTGATCGAGATAGATCATATCGGGAAAATCCTTTCTTTGGTCTTGTCAGAATGCTCAAATGATTATACAATATAAAAATAAAAAAGCAAGGGCGGCGGACGCTTTACGTCGGAAACGGCAGAAAAAAAGCGGGACTTTACCGCCCAAATCGCGGAAAAGGATACAAACATACATGAAAGTTGCGATCTGCACCCTCGGGTGCAAGGTGAACCAATATGAAACGCAGGCACTCGAGCAGGAGCTTTTGCACCGCGGGCACGAGTTGGTGGATTTTGAGGAGACGGCGGACGCCTACGTTGTCAACACCTGCTCGGTCACGGCGGTGAGCGACAAAAAGTCGCGCCAGATGCTCCGTCAGGCGCAGCGCCGCAACCCGAGCGCGGTCATCGCCGCCTGCGGCTGCTACGCCCAGACGCATCCCGAGGACGTCAAAAAGCTCGGGCTCGACGTCATCGCCGGCACGAATGACCGCGCGAAGTTCATCGACCTTCTGGAGCGCGCGGCACAGGACAAAACGCCTATTGTCGATGTCGACGACGTCTGGGAGCGGCGCGATTTTGAGGTGCTGCCCGCGGGCGGTATGGTGAATCGCACACGCGCGATGCTCAAGGTCGAGGACGGGTGCGTGAACTTCTGCACCTACTGCCTCATTCCTTACGCGCGCGGGCGCGTGCGCTCGCTGCCGATGGACGAAGCTGCAAAGCAGGTGAAAGCGCTGCGTGAGGAGGGCTACCGTGAGATCGTGGTCACGGGCATCGAAATTTCGTCCTACGGCTCGGACTTCAAGGACGGGACCTCACTCATCGACCTTTTGGAGCTCATCGCGCGCGAGGGCGGCGACATGCGCATCCGCCTCGGCTCGCTCGAACCGCGGACCATCACGGAGGAATTCTGCAAGCGGGCGTCGAAGCTTCCTTACCTCTGCCCACATTTCCACCTCTCGATGCAGTCGGGCTGCGACGCGACCTTAAAGCGTATGAACCGCAAATATGATACGGCGCGCTATATGGAATCCTGCGACCTGCTGCGTCAGTATTTTGACGACCCTGCCATCACGACGGATCTCATCACGGGCTTTCCCGAGGAGACGGAGGAGGAATTCGCGCAGACGCTTGACTTCATCGCGCGCGTCGGCTTTGCCGACATGCACGTCTTCCCTTATTCCATCCGCCCGGGCACGAAGGCTGCGGAGATGCGCCAGATCGACATGCCCGTGCGCGAAGAGCGCGCTGCGCGCGCCTCGGCTGTCGCCAAGACGATGCACGAAGCATATCTTGCGTGCTGCGTGGGCAAGATCTTTCCCGTGCTCTTCGAGCGCGACCGCAAGGGCGGCAGCGCGGGCCACGCGCCGAACTATATGGAGGTATCCGTCGCGCAGGAAGGCCTGCACAATCAGGTGAAAAACGTGAAGATCACGGCGGTCGACGGCGGCAGTCTTCGCGGCGAGTTGGAGGAATAACGCATGGCCAACCATTTTTATGCCTATATCTCCCGCATGCGCTGTGTCAAGCGCTGGGCGCTCATGCGCAACACCGAGGAGGAGAACATTCAGGAGCACAGCCACATGGTCGCGGTGCTGGCGCACGCGCTCGCGCTCATCCGCACGCGTGTCTTTGGTCTGCCCACGGACGCGAACGCCGTGGCGGTCGCCGCGCTCTACCACGACGCAACGGAGATCCTGACCGGCGATATGCCGACGCCCATCAAGTACTATAACCCCGAGATCCGCGACGCCTACCGCAAGGTCGAGGCCGTGGCAAGCGACAAGCTGCTCTCCATGCTGCCGGACGAACTGCGCGCGGACTATGAGCCCATCATCAAGATCGAGGACGAGACGACGAAAAAGCTCGTCAAAGCGGCGGACAAGCTCTCGGCCTACATCAAGTGCGTCGAAGAGCTCAAGGCGGGCAACATGGAATTCAAAAAGGCTGCGGAGCAGACGCGCCGCGCGCTCGATGAGATGAAAATGCCGGAACTTGACTACTTCATGGCGCACTGCATGGAGAGCTTCTCCATGACGCTCGATGAGCTTGAATGACGCGGAATTAAGGAGGAAAACACCATGAACATCATCTGGCTGGGCCATTCCTGTTTTGTGGTCGAGAGCGCGGGCTGGCGCGTCGTGCTCGACCCTTACTATGTAGAGACGTATCCTGCGCTGCACATCGAGGCGGACGAGGCGCTGTGCTCGCACGGCCACCGCGACCACGCCTTTTTGGAGGCGGTGACGCTCTCGGGGCGCGACAAATCGGAGAGCCCGTTTACGGTCGAGACGGTTTCAACGTTCCACGATGACAAACAGGGGTCGCTTCGCGGAGAGAACATCATCCATATCCTGCGCGCAGAGGGGATGACGCTCGTGCACTGCGGTGACCTCGGCCACGAGCTGAATGAGGAGCAGCTTGCGACGGTCAAGGGCTGCGATGCGCTGCTGATTCCCGTTGGCGGGTACTATACGATCGACGCGAAGACGGCAAAAAAGGTCGCGGACGCGATCGCGCCGCGCGTGCTCGTGCCGATGCACTACCGCTTCGGCGCGCACGGCTACCCTGAGATCGGCACACTCGATGAATTTCTGGCGCTGTATGAGGCAAAGAAGATCCACAAACTTGATGGGAACTCTTTCGAGCTGACGAAGAACGCACCTGCGGGCGTCATCGTGCCGCGATTTGCCGAATAAGAGAAGAAATGCAAGAGCCGCCCGTTTAGGGCGGCTTTTGCTGTATAAAGCCCTTCTTTCCCGCGTAGACTATAGTGCTTGCCCGGCTTGACCGGGGCGGAAAGGGAGGACGGAGCATGAAACGGGAGCTGCGCCGATGGGAGATTGTCGGCTTTATCGCAACTGGCCTTTTCGGGACGCTGCTGCACTTTGTGTACGAATGGACGGGCGGGAATCGCGTGATCGCGGTGTTTTCGGCGGTCAACGAGTCGACCTGGGAGCACATGAAGCTGTTGTTTATCCCGTTTCTCGTGTTCACGGTGGTGGAGTTTATTGTGTTTTCCGAGGCGTTCCGGAACTTCTTCGCCGTCAAGGCGGCGAGCATCTTGCTGGGCCTTGTCTCGATTCCGGTGCTTTTCTACACGCTGACGGGAATGTTCGGCAAGCTCCCTGACTGGGTGAACATCACGATCTTCTTCCTCGCCGACGCGCTGCTGTACTTTGTGAGTTACCGCCTGCTGACCGATGGCGCGCTGCGCGGGGGCGCGATGCAGCTCATCGGCTTTGTACTTCTGTGGGCGCTGCTGTTCGCGTTCGTCTGGTTCACGTACCGCCCGCTGCACCTGCCGCTCTTTTTAGACCCCGTGAGCGGGTGTTACGGACTGGAAACACCGTGTTAAAAAAGCCCTGCCGAGAAATCGGCAGGGCCTTTACAGTTTCTATACAAATAGTATATTTTGCAGAACTTCTGCAAAATGTGTGTGCAGAAAGGCTCTTGTGATTCGGCAGAACGGCAAAAATAAAAATCAGCAGACATGACGGAAGTTGCGAAAAGCCGTCAAAGTAGCCGCGTTCCCGACAGAATCCGCCGCGATGCGGCAATGTTTGATCGAAACTGACAGATTAACATAATAAATTCAATAAAGAGATTCTACGGTGAGTTATCCACAGTTTCCACAGAGTTTTCCACACAAGTGGATTTCTCAAAATCCCATGATTTGACAGGGAAAAATTGATTTGATTTCCGCGGAGTGGAAAACATACTGTGCAGATAGGCGTGTGTCGAAATTTACATAATTCTGGAATTGGAAAATTTGTGGCAGAACAGAAATTCGATTTGTTACCATAATCGTGGAATTATGCAAGATGGAATAGACTCCTTGCAGTCTGCAAGGGAGAGCAGCGCCGCGGGCGCTGCACGAGGCAAAGGGGGATACTCTCTTTCACAAAAGAGAGTATCCCCCTTTAAATCCCCCGAGAGAAAGGTTTACATTGCAAGCGAGCAGCTCGAAGAGCTGCAATGCTTGCCGATTGCACTGC
>OICB01001020.1_pt1 | contig 12981 bp, 10 predicted proteins | sample 1581121 | NCBI WGS metagenome assembly OICB01 (sample SAMEA3882544, study PRJEB24775) | human gut metagenome | biome: human-associated habitat; feature: intestine environment; material: feces | place: Netherlands | collected 2009/2010 | reverse complement strand
CGTGGTCTGGAGCGGCCCCGTCATTGCCGGTGCTGTCAAGCAGTTCTGGCAGGAGGTCGTGTGGGACGTTGATTTCCTGTTCGTTGACATGCCTCCGGGCACCGGCGACGTGCCGCTGACCGTGTTCCAGACGCTGCCGGTGGACGGCATCGTCATCGTGTCCAGCCCGCAGGAGCTGGTCGGCATGATCGTCGGCAAGGCCGTCCAGATGGCCCAGATGATGCATGTGCCCATCCTCGGCCTTGTCGAGAACATGAGCTACGCCGTCTGCCCCGACTGCGGCAAGCACATCAACGTCTTTGGCGACAGCCATGTGGACGAGATCGCCGACAAATACAAGCTGCCGGTGCTGGCAAAGATGCCCATCGACCCCGAGCTGGCCAAGGAGGCCGATGCGGGCATGATCGAGATGTTCGCGGGCGACTATTTGGACAATGCGGCCCAGACCGTGGCAAAGCTGCTGAAAAAGTAAAACGCTGCATCGACATTTTAAGTTTTGAGGAGGTTACTTATGAAAAAGTTCTTTGAGGAATTCAAAGCCTTTGCCCTGAAGGGCAACATGATGGACATGGCCATCGGTGTTATCATCGGCGGTGCGTTCTCCACGCTGGTCACCTCCCTGACAGACAACCTCATCAGCCCGATTTTGGGTATTCTGGGCAAGGTCAACTTTGACGCCATGATGTGGGATGTCTTTGGCGACGGCAAGCTGGTCTTTAAGTACGGCGCGTTCATCACCGCCGTCATCAACTTCCTGATCATGGCGTTCGTGCTGTTCTGCATCGTCAAGGCCATGAACAAGCTGATGAAGATGGGCAAGCACGAGGAGCCCGCCGCGGAGGAGCCTGCTGCCCCCGCCGCCCCCACGCAGGAGGAGCTGCTGGCCGAGATCCTGGTCGAGCTGAAAAAGCAGAACGGCGAGAAAACGGCGTAATGTTTTTTAGTATGCAAAATGACCGCGCAGGGCGAAAAGCCTTGCGCGGTTTTTGTTTGGGCGGCAGCGGCACACGGCGCGGGAGGGATGAATCCCTCCCCTGCGGGTCAACCGTAAACGGGCGGTTCCGGGAGGCCGCGGGCCGGGCATGCCCGGCCCCTACAGACGATTTCACTTACAGCGTCAGCTGCTCCGCTTTGTCGTCGTCCTTCAAAATCGCACCGGCGGCGGGCAGGGTGCGCACGCGGTAGCGCGGGGCGTCGTTCAGCTCAAGGCCCTCGGCCAGCGTGACGCGGGCGATTTTGGCATTCTTTTTCAGCGCCACAACGCTGACACCGGCTGTGTCGCGGGTCGTCTTTTCGGGTATGAGTGCGCTGCCGACGAGCAGCAGACGGTTGTTGGTGGTGAAAATCGCCAGCTCGGTCTCCTCGGGCAGGTGGCGCATGAAGGCCAGCTCGGCCTTGTCGCTGTAGGCTTTCAGCAGCTTGCGGCGGTTCTGCTTTGTCTCATAGCTGGAAAGCGGCACCTTGGCGCACTTGCCGTTGTCGTAGAAGAAGAGCATCCAGCCCTTGTAATCGGGGGTCACGACCATATACAGCGGGACCTCGCCCTCCTCCATGCCGAGGGCGCTGGCGACGTAATCGCCGAGGACGCTCGCCTTGCTGTCGTTGAAATCATAGGCGTGGGACTTGTAAACCTGACGATGATTCGTGAAGAACAGCAGCTCGACGCTGTTCGTGCTCTCGCAGGTGAACAATACCTCATCACCGTCCTTGAGCTTCTGCTCGCCGCTCATGCGCAGGCTCTGGGGCGTGATCTTCTTGAAGTAGCCGTCCCGCGTGAAGAACAGGTGCACGGGGTAGTCGGGAATCTGCTGCTCCGGCTCGTCGCCCTCAACGGCGGGCACCTCGTACATGATCTCGCAGCGGCGGGGCTTGCCGTATTTTTTGGCGACGTCGGCCAGCTCCTTCATGATGATCTTGTTGATGCGTGCTGGGCGCTTGAGAATATCCTCCAGGTCCGCAATCGCGTTTTCGAGTTCTTCAATTTCCTCGGTGCGCTTTAAAATATACTCGCGATTCAGATGGCGCAGCTTGATCTCGGCCACATATTCGGCCTGCACCTCGTCGATGCCGAAGCCGATCATCAGGTTCGGCACGACGTCGGCTTCCTTCTCCGTCTCGCGGATGATCTTGATGGCCTTGTCGATATCGAGCAGGATCTTTTTAAGGCCCTTTAAGAGGTGCAGCTTGTCCTGCCGCTTTTTGAGCACGAAGTACACGCGGCGCTTGACGCTCTCGGTGCGCCACGCGCACCACTCGTCTAAAAGCTCGCGCACGCCCATCACGCGCGGCATGCCGCCGATCAGGACGTTGAAGTTGCACGACGCCGTATCCTGCAGTGTCGTCGCCTTGAAGAGCTTCTGCATCAGCTTGTCGGGGTCGGCACCGCGCTTTAAGTCGATCGTCAGCTTGAGGCCGGAGAGGTCGGTCTCGTCACGCATGTCGGAAATTTCCTTGACCTTGCCCGCCTTAATGAGTTCGGCGACCTTGTCCATGATGGCCTCGGTCGTGGTGGTGTAGGGAATTTCATAAATTTCGATGAGATTTTCTTTTTTGTCGTAGCGCCAGCGGGCGCGCACCTTCACGCCGCCGCGGCCGGTGTTGTAAATGTCCTCGATGGCGCGCGGGTCGTACAATACCTCGCCGCCGGTCGGGAAGTCGGGCGCGAGCAGCGTTTCGCTGATGTGCACCTCGGGATTTTTCAAAAAGGCGATCGTCGTGTCGCAGACCTCGCCCAAGTTAAAGCCGCACAGCTGGCTCGCCATGCCGACCGCGATGCCCTGGTTGGCCGAGACCAGGATATTCGGGAACGTCGTCGGCAGCAGCGCTGGCTCTTTCATCGAGTTATCGTAGTTGTCGACAAAATCAACGGTGTCAGAGTCGATGTCGCGGAAGAGTTCGGCGCAGATGGGCGCGAGCTTCGCCTCGGTGTATCGGCTGGCCGCCCACGCCATGTCGCGCGAATAGACCTTGCCGAAGTTGCCCTTCGAGTCGACGAACGGGTGCAGCAGCGCGCCGTAGCCCTTGGAAAGGCGCACCATCGTGTCGTAGATGGCGGCGTCGCCGTGGGGGTTCAGGCGCATCGTCTGGCCGACGATGTTCGCGCTCTTCGTGCGCGCGCCGGTGAGAAGCCCCATCTTGTACATCGTGTAAAGGAGCTTTCGGTGCGAGGGCTTGAAACCGTCGATCTCCGGAATGGCGCGCGAAACGATGACGGACATCGCGTAGGGCATGTAGTTCGTTTCCAGCGTCTCGGTGATATTCTGCTCCACCACGTCCGCGTGGAGACCCATGACGTTCGGGTCCGCGCGGCGGTGGGTCTGCTTGGGTGTTTTGTCGCTTTTCTTCATTCGGATACCTCAAAATCGCTCCGGCGGCAATATGGCCGCCGGTCATGCTATTTCTAATATATCCTATCACACTTTTTTATGCTCTGCAACACCGCGGAGGAAGAGAAAATTGCCGCAAAACGCCATTTTTTCGCCAAAGGCGCACAAAACCGGCGCGGCAGCGCATATTGGCAAAATCGCGGCGCAGAGTGCACAATGCAGATACCCCAACAGGTATGGAGGTCAAACGATGAAACAGTGTATGGACGCCGACAATCTGCACCGTCGGCTCAAAAAGATCATCGGTCAGGTGCAGGCCATCGACCGCATGGTGGACGAGGACGTCCCTTGCGAGGATATTCTTGCGCAGATCAATGCAGCCAAATCCGCGCTGCACGGCTGCGGCAAGGTCGTTCTCGAGGGGCACATCAAGCACTGCGTGCGCGACGGCATCGAGCACGGCGACGCGGACAAAACGATCGAGAACTTTACGAAGGCGGTCGAGCGCTTTTCGAACATGGGCTGAGCAGGAGATAAACCCTCTCACGCGCCCGTTTTCAGTAGAATTGCACGAAAGAAGAGAAGCAGTTTTGTGCTGCTTCTCTCTTTTTGCGCGCTTTATAACCTATACCCCCATATGTATAATAAGCCAATACCCCCTATGGTACAGAAAGGAGTCGCTTCCGTGAAACTGGCAATGGAAAAGCTGGAGCATTTTTTAGAGCTGGGCGGCACAAAAAAAGATATCACACTGCTCGTGATCTCCGGCATCGCGCTGATCGTCAGCATTTTTGATCTCGTCCCCTTGCCGTTCGACGCCTCGTGGGCCACGATCATTCTCTGCGGCATCCCCATCATTTTAGAGGCCGTCATCGGCCTTGTCACGGCGTTCGACATCAAGGCAGACGTGCTCGTCTCGCTCGCGCTGATCGCGTCGGTCTGCATCGGCGAAGACTTCGCCGCGGGTGAGGTCGCGTTCATCATGCAGCTCGGCGGTCTTCTCGAAGAGCTGACCGTCGCCCGCGCCCGCGCGGGCATCGAAAAGCTCGTCCACATCCGCGCCTATCAGGCCGCGGGCGATAAGGTCTGCATGATCGGCGACGGCGTGAACGACGCGCCCGCGCTCAAGGCCGCCGATGTCGGCCGGCGTGGACAGCGACATCGCCGTGGACACCGCGGATATCGCGCTCGTCGACGAGAAGTCACGGAGCTGCCGCACCTCATCGCGCTCTCCAAGCGCATGATGCGCACCATCAAGCTCAATATAACATTCTCGCTCACGCTCAACTTCATCGCCATCACCGGCACACTGAACCATGTTGTCGGCGCGCTGGTCCATAACGCAGGCAGTGTGCTTGTCATCACAAACTCGGCCCTGCTGCTAAAATGGAGGCAAACCGCCTCGCAGAGTTTCGCGTCCGCAGACGCGAAATCTGTTTGATCGTAAATTCCGACGACAGGCGCGTCGAAATTTACTCTTTGCGCGGAGCGTGTGTCGCAGCCGCGCTGCGAGCGGCAAGGCACGAAGCGCAGCGAATCCTTTTCAAAAAGAGTGGATCGCAAAATTGCGATCCACCCTTTTTGATTTTCTTTTATTTTCTGCGCCAGACAGAGGGCATCAAGAGGACAAGCAGCGGCATGATCTCAAGACGGCCGAGCAGCATGATGGCGCTCATCGTGAGCTTGCTGATGCCGGAGAGGAAGCCGAAGTTGCACGTCGGTCCCACTGCGCCAAGGCCCGGGCCCACGTTGCTGATGGCCGTGAGCGAGGCGGTGAACGCCGCGGTAAAGTCGATGTTGTCAAGCGACAAAATCAGCGTGCCAAGCAGCAAAATCGAGATATAGGTAAAGAAGAAGACCGAAACGGACGAGACGGTCTCCTCCGTCACGCGATGTCCGTCGAGCGTGATGGGGCGCACCTCGCGCGAGTGCATCACGCGCCGCAGATCACGCCGCAGCGACTTGCACAAAAGCACGATGCGCGAGACCTTGACGCCGCCCGCCGTAGAGCCCGCGCAGCCGCCGAAAAGCATCACCAGCACGAGGATACAGCGGCAGAACTGCGGCCAGAGGTCAAAATCCTCCGTGCAGTAGCCGGTCGTTGAAATGAGCGTTGTTACCTGAAAGGCCGCATTCTCGATGGCCGAGCCGATGTCGCGCCCCGTGCGCACGATCAGGTCCGCCGCGATCATCGCCGACGCGCCGACCACGACCAGCGAGTAAACGCGCAGCTCCTCGCTCTTGAGCGCCTCGCGGAAGCGGCGCGTCACGCAGAGGTAGAGGAGCGTAAAGTTCACGCTTGCGGCAAACATGAAGAAAATGAGGATCCAGTTGACAAGATGCGACTGATAATACGCGATGCTCGCATCCCGGATGGAAAAGCCGCCGGTAGAGATCGTCGTCAGCGCCGTGGTGATCGCATCGAACAGCGGGAGGCCCGCAATGCGCAGCAGCAGCGCCTCCGCCACGGTGAGCGCGATATAGATGCGGTACAGGATGCGCGCCGTCTCACCCGTGCGGGGGCGGAGCTTTGTGCTGATGGGGCCGGGGGATTCCGCTTTCATCAGGTTCACGCTGCCCTCGCTGAGCTTGGGCAGCAGCGCCAGCATGAGAACGAGGATACCCATGCCGCCCATCCACTGCGTGAGCGCGCGCCAGAATTGGATGCCCTGCGGCAGCGACGCAGGCGACGGGAAGATGGACGCGCCGGTCGTCGTCAGGCCGGAGACGGTCTCGAAAATGGCGTCGATAAAGCTGCAGCTGCCGCTGAAAAAATACGGCAGCGCGCCGAACACGCTCAGCGCGATCCAGCACAGTGCCACGCAGACAAAGCCGTCGCGCGTCTGGAGCCGCGCGTTGTCCGCGCGGATGAGCGAGAGCAGCACTCCCACGCCGCCGCAGATAAGCAGCGCGTACAAAAAGGCCCTCTGGTCAACACCACCGCCGAACACGCTCAGCAGCAGCGGCGGGATCATACAAAGCGCCTCGATACAGAGAATGACGCCCACGATTCTGAGAATAAGATTTTGGTTCATAATAAAACTTCCTTGCCGCAAGCAGCCGGCACATCAGCCGAGAATATCGTTGAGGTCCTGCAAAAAGAGCTTTTTCGCCACCACGATCACGCGGTCGCCCGCATGGATCTGGGAATGGCCGTTCGGGATCTCCATCCGGCCGTTGTGCACGATGGCCGCAACAAGCAGGCCGTTTCGAAAATGCAGGTCGCTGAGCGGCCGGTCGAGAAAGTGCGTGGCGCTCGTCGCGGTGAATTCGACCGCCTCGATCGCGCCACCGAGGATATAGTGCAGGCTCTCCACCGCGCTGCCCTGCGAGTTGGCAAGGCCGCGGACGTAACTTGAGATCTGGCTTGCAATGATGGCCTTGGGCGAGATGACCGTGTCGAGGCCCGTGAGGTTCACGATGTCGAGATACCCCATGCGCGACATCTTCGGCACGACCTTTTTCACGCCGTAGCGCTTCGCCGTGAGCGCCATGAGGAGGTTTTCCTCATCGCGGTCCGTCACAGCGATGAACGCGTCGCAGTGGAAGATACCCTCGGATTCGAGCAGGTCGTGATTCGTGCCGTCGCCGTGGATGACGGTGACTTTCGGCAGCTTTTCCGCGAGCGTGAGACATTTGGCCTCGTCCTTTTCCACGATCGTCACGTGCGTGCCGATGTCGGTGAGCACCCAGGCAAGGTACTGTGCGATGCGGCTGCCGCCAAGGATGCTCACGCGGCGGATGGGCGCCATGGCCCTGCCCATCGAGCGCAGCACGCGCGTCGTCTCCGCGGGCGTGCCGATGACGTACACGCGGTCGCCCGTCTGCGGGACGAACGAGCCGTTCGGCACGATGACCTCTTCCCCGCGCTTGGCCGCGCACATGAGGATGCTGTTGGGATTTTCGCGGTTGTAGTCGATGAGGGACTTGCCGACAAGGCTGTCGCCCTCTTCGGTCTGAAAGCCGATGAGCTCGACAAGTCCGCGGGCAAACGTCTCCACGCTGAACGCAGACGGCACGCGCAGAATGCGCGAAATTTCCTGCGCGGCGGCATTTTCGGGGTTGATGATCATATCAAGCCCGATCTCGCGGCGCAGGATCGGTGCATCGCGGAAATACTCGGGGTTGCGTACGCGGGCGACCGTGTGCTTCGCGCCGAGCTTTTTCGCCATCAGGCAGCAGATGAGGTTGACCTCGTCGTTTTCCGAAACGGCGATGAGAAGGTCCGCCTCGCGCACGCCCGCCTCCAAAAGGACGCTGGCGCTCGCGCCGTTGCCCTCCACACACATGACGTCGAGCATGGAGTCAACGTGGTCGAGCACGGCGTTGTTGCGGTCGATGACGACCAGATCGTGGTTTTCGCCCGTCATCTGCTCGGCGATGGCGTAGCCGACCTTACCGATACCGACAATGATGATTTTCATTTCTGTGTTTCTCCTAAATTCTCTTCGGCTTCCGCCGTGTGCTGCTTACGCAGCACCATCAAAACGCTGTTGAATTCCGCCCCCATGATCAGCATGACCGAGGCGAGATACAGCCACAAAAGCAATACGATCACCGCGCCGAGCGTGCCGTAAATGACGGAGTAGCGCGCGATGTTTTCAACATAATACGAAAAAAGGAATGACAATACGAGCCACATCACGAGCGAGAACACCGCGCCCGGCCAGATACGGTTCATTCGGTGCGACTCCTGCGCAAGGCCGTACATCATCGCGATGAGGAAGAATACGATGCCGCCGATGATAACAAAGCGCAGGCTCGACCACAGGCGGATAAAGCCGTCGCTCAGCGTGATATAGGCCGACAGGTGGCTCGACACGTAGTTCAGCACCCGCCCGCCGACGACGGACAGTCCGATGGACAAAACGACCATTAAAATCAGGCTCAGCGTATAAAGCAGGAGCTTGAGCTGATAGCGCAAAAACTGCGTGGGCCGGTGCTCGCCGTAGGCCCGGCGGACAGAGCCCAGAAGCGAGCTTGCCGCGCGGTAAGGAAAGTAAATGGAAAAAATCAGTGAGAACCACAAAAGCCGTGGGCTTGAATCGCGGCTGACATAAGTGAAATACTGCTCGATGATCTCGATCGCCTCCTGCGGGATGAATGCGCGAATTTCATACAGAAAGCCGCTGATATCCACGGACATGATGCCGACTAAGTTGCTCAAAAAGATCAAAAGCGGGAAAAGCGCAAACAAAAGGTAGTATGTGAGCGCCGCACTGTCGCGGCCGACATGATGATCGAAGTACCGCCTGACCATCAGGTAGATGCCTTTCAAAAAGCGGTGCCGGTCAAGATACTGCTGCAAGGGCGATGCTCACCTCCTCAAAAGTCGATTTCTCTTCAATTTATGTAGTATAGCACAGCTCAATTCGAAAGGGAAGCGCAAAAGCGCACCATGACATACTTTTTACAGAAATAAAGCCGGAAAAGGGGTTGACACGACGGGAAAATGTGCATAATATAGTGCCGTTAAGTTCATACATCGTCCGGTAGGTAAGGCTACCACAAGGATACGGACTGCTGCCGCGGAGTAGTGGAGACACTATGAGAGGGTTTGAACAGGTTGCATCGAAAGCAAGGTGCCATCTAATGCAGTTTCACCGCCTCGTGATGCTAAAGCTTGAACGGTAAGGAAACTTCTCGCCAGGGGCGGGTGTTTCTTGATTGTCGCTCCCATAGCCGCGTCGCCGGACGCAGGATATGGGGGATTTTTTTATCGCAAAATTCACCTGAACACTTTGATTTGGCACTATCTTCAGAAAGGAGGAGTCGGTATGGTCGGCTTTGAAGAAATGCGCGACGAACTGCTGGAAAGAATCGAGGATCTGCTCAAGCGAAAACAATATACCGCGCTGCGCGACCTGCTTGCAGACCTGGAGCCCGCGGATATCGCCTCGCTTTTTGAAGATTTGGACGAGGACAGCATTCCCCTTTTGTTCCGGCTCCTTCCCAAAGAGCCCGCGGCGGAGGTGTTCGTCGAGCTCGATCCCGACGCGCAGGAGATGCTGATCCGCGGCTTTTCGAACACCGAGCTCAAAGAGGTCCTTGACGAGCTGTATCTGGACGATGCGGTCGACATCGTGGAGGAAATGCCCGCGAACGTCGTCAAGCGCATCTTAAAGCACGCGGACCCCGACACGCGCAAGAGCATCAATGAAATTCTCAAATACCCCGACGACAGCGCGGGCGCGCTGATGACGACGGAGTTTGTCGACTTAAAGCGCGATATGACCGTCGAGGACGCGCTCAAGCGTATCCGCCGCACCGGTACGGACAAAGAGACCATCAACGTCTGCTATGTCGTCGATCCGGCGCGCAAGTTGCAGGGCATCGTCTCGCTGCGAACGATCCTCCTCTCCGACGAGGACGACACCATCGACGAGATCATGGAGACGCACGTCATCTCTGTCTCCACGCTCGAGGATAAAGAGGACGTTGCGCAGACTTTCTCGAAGTACAACTTCATCGCCCTTCCGGTCGTCGACAAGGAAGACCGCCTCGTCGGCATCATCACGGTCGATGACGCCATCGACGTCATGGAAGAGGAGACGACCGAGGATATCGAAAAGATGGCGGCTATGCTGCCGACGGATAAGCCATACCTCAAGACGAGCGTCTGGGATACGTACAAGTCCCGTATCCCCTGGCTGCTGCTTCTGATGGTCTCGGCCACGTTCACCGGCCAGATCATCGCCCGCTTTGAAGACGCGCTCAGCGCGTTCGCCATTCTGACGGCTTATATCCCGATGCTGATGGACACGGGCGGTAACTGCGGCTCACAGGCGAGCGTCACGGTCATCCGTGGCATCTCGCTCGACGAGATCGAATTTTCCGACCTCTTCCGCGTCATCTGGAAGGAGATCCGCGTGGCGGTCGTCTGCGGCGCCACGCTTGCCGCAGCGAATTTCGTCAAGCTCATGCTCGTCGACAGGATGATCTTCGGCAATCCCATCACCATCACGGTCGCGCTCGTCATCTGCCTGACGCTCGTGGTCACGGTGTTTGCAGCCAAGGTCGTCGGCTGTACGCTGCCGCTGCTCGCCAAGAAGATCGGCTTCGACCCCGCGGTCATGGCCTCGCCGTTCATCACGACGGTCGTGGACGCCATCTCGCTGATGATCTACTTCAACTTTGCCTCGCTTCTTCTCGGAATCTGATAAAAATACGAAAAACTCTTTTCAATCGCGCATGAACTGTGTTATGATGCAAGTTGTATGGCATTGTGCAACAGTAAAGGGCGGCTGTGCCACGCACAGCCGCCCTTCTTTTTGAGGAGGATCTTCATGGAAGAAAAACTCAGAGAATATGCAAAGCTGCTCATCGAAGTGGGCCTGAATGTGCAGAAGGGCCAGGCCGTCGTGATCCGCTGCCCGGTCGAGTGCGCGTATTTTGCACGCCTGTGCGCCGCCGCTGCCTATAATGTCGGCTGCCGCGAAGTCGTGATGCGCTGGTCGGATGATTTTCTTGAACGCGAGCGCTTTCTGCGCGCGGATGACTCCGTGTTCGACGTCTTTCCCGCCTGGCAGGCAGAAATGCTCAACGGCTATGCTGACGAGGGCGCAGCATTTCTCAATATCTCCGCCCGTGATCCTGAGGCGCTGCTCGGCGTAGACCCCGACCGCCTGACGCGCGCGAGCCGCAGCGAGACGGCCATCCAGCCTTACGTAAGCGCCGTAATGTCCAATGCCTGCCCCTGGTGTGTCGCGTCCGTCCCCATTCCGAGCTGGGCGAAGAAAGTCTTCCCCGCTCTTCCCGAGCAGGAGGCGATGGACAGGCTCTGGGACGCGATCTTCACCTCCGTCCGCATCAGCGGCAAGGGCGACGCCGTCGCGCGCTGGCGCGAGCACGTCGCGCTGCTCAAAAGCCGCATCGCAAAGCTCAACGAGCTGCACTTCACCTCGCTCTATTACCAGAACTCCCTCGGCACGAGTCTCAACATCAAGCTTCCCGAGACGCACGTCTGGGCCGGCGGCGACAACACCAGCCGCGCAGGCTTTCCGTTTGTCGCCAATATGCCGACGGAGGAGGTCTTCACCGCCCCGCTCAGAGACGGCATTGACGGCGTCGTTTACGCAGCCCTGCCGCTCGTGCACAACGGCAACATCATTGAAAACTTCCACTTCGTCATCAAGGATGGCAAGATCGTCGAGGCGCACGCAGAAAAGGGCGAGGACATCCTGAAAGCCGCCATCGCCGAGGATGAGGGCGCGTCGTATTTCGGCGAGGTCGCGCTCGTGCCCTACAACAGTCCCATTTCGAACCAGAAGATTCTCTTCTACAACACGCTCTTCGACGAAAACGCGGCCTGCCACCTCGCCTTCGGTGAGGCGTACCCCGAGTGCGTCAAGGGCGGCGAGGCCATGAGCAAGGAAGAGCTCAAGGCCTCGGGCCTGAATGATTCCAATACGCACGTCGATTTCATGGTCGGCACCGCTGACCTTTCCATCATCGGCACAACGAAAGACGGGCGCGAGATTCCCGTGTTCGTCAACGGCAACTTTGCCCTGTAAAAAATGATACTGCGGGCGCTTGCCCGCTCACAAAGGAGAAAAACCATGTCTATGAATTTTAACCGCCTTTCCACCGATGACAAAATTCTCATCATGGAGGGCGCGCAGGTGCTCGGCGACGTCGTCGCGGGTGAAGGCACGGCGTTCTGGTACAACAGTGTTTGCCGCGGTGAGATGCAGAGCGTGCGCATCGGCAAGCGCTGCAACATTCAGGACCTCGCCCTGATCCACAACAAGGTCACCATCGGCGACGATGTGTCCGTCGGCCACTGCGCCACCGTCCACGGCGCGACCATCGGCGACCGCGTGATCGTCGGCATGGGCGCGACGGTGCTCGACGGCGCTGTCATCGGCAACGACTGCATCATCGGCGCGGGCGCTCTTGTCACGGGCAAGATGAACGCGCCCGACGGCTCGATGATCCTCGGCTCCCCGGCCAAGGTCGTGCGCGAGCTGACGGACAAGGAAAAAGAGAGCATTCTGTCCAACGCCACGCTCTATCTTGAAAAAAGCAAGGAATACCGCGCCCACGCCGCCAAACAGGCGTAAGGCAAGCACAGGAGGAATACTCATATGAAAATCTTAGTCATCAACGGCGCAAACATGAACATGCTCGGCCGCCGCGAGCCGGACATCTACGGCAAGGAGGACTACGCCGCCCTCTGCGCCCGCATCTATGAGCACGCGCAGAGCCGCGGTGTGGCCGTGGAGTGCTTCCAGTCCAACCACGAGGGCGCGATCATCGACGCCATTCAGGAGGCCGACACGGCGTTCGACGGCATCGTCATCAACCCCGGCGCTTACACGCATTACAGCTACGCCATCCACGATGCGCTCAAGGCCGTCAGCATCCCCGCCGTCGAGGTCCACATGTCCGACATCCAGAAGCGCGAGGAGTTCCGCCACCTGTCCGTCACCGCCCCCGCCTGCATCGCCCAGATCCGCGGACACGGGTTCGAGAGCTATACTATGGCGATCGATATGCTGGCAAAGCTCAATCCTGAGGAAAAATAAGGTTCCTGCGATAGCAGGAACACAATATTTTCCGCGCACAGCGCGGAGGGATATGCCGCCTGCGGGCGGCAGGAGCACACCCCCCATTTTCTTTCCCGAGAAAGAAAACGGGCGGTGTGACCGTCCAA
>OICB01000981.1_pt1 | contig 13447 bp, 8 predicted proteins | sample 1581121 | NCBI WGS metagenome assembly OICB01 (sample SAMEA3882544, study PRJEB24775) | human gut metagenome | biome: human-associated habitat; feature: intestine environment; material: feces | place: Netherlands | collected 2009/2010 | reverse complement strand
AGAATGGTGCGGGCGTAGCGCAGTGCATACCAGCTGCATTTGCCGGAGGTCTGGTTGCCGATGGAAAGGATCTGGCTGTGGTCAAAAGTCAGCAGCCGGATGCCGTGTTTTTCCTGTAAGGCGGCGTGGGCGCGGGGCGCGGCAAGAGCAAGCAGCAGCACCAGCGCAAGTGCTGCTGCCGCCAGCTGCCGGGCTGCCCGGGCGGGACAGTGCTGCATGGGGAGATCATCCTTTGCCTGTTATTTTTACGACCTCATTTTAGCATGAAAAAATGGTAGAACTGTGTAATTTTTAAAAGTTCCGGCACGAAATCTGAAAAAAACTGCGCATCCTCCTTCCATGGGCGCAGAACAGGGTGTTCCGGGCATGGTGCACCCGGCTCCGGAGGGGGGTAAACCGATGACGGAGCGCTGCGCCGCGGCGGCTGCTGAGATGGCCGCAAAATAAACCCGGATCTTCCTGCCCCGGAGAGCACCCGCTCCTGGGGCTTTTTTGCGCCTTTTTGTGACAAACTCTGCCGCTTGTGATACAATAAAACCGTATTCTGATGCGAACAGAAAGGAACGTTCCATGCAGCTGTTTGAACTGGTCAGCCCACGGCTGTTCCGCCCGCTGGCGGGGCCCAACCGGGCGTTTTATGCAGAGCTTTTGCTGCTGCTCTGGGAGGAGTGCCGCCATACGGCAGATTACAGCATTTCCCGCGCCGAGGCCGTCTCCCGCGCCGAGGATTATTTTGCCGCGCTGGCAAAGCCGCTGGCGCTGGACGCCGATGGCGCGGGCGATGAGGATGAGCAGCCCACCCGCGACCCCCACACGCTGGCGCTGGGCTTTCTGCTGCGGCTGCGCCGCACCGGCTGGCTGGAAGAGCAGCCCGGCAGCTATGAGGAAGAGCCTGCCCTTGCCTTTGTGCCTGAGGTAGCCCCTCTGCTGGAGGCGCTGGAAGAGATCCTGAACCCGCGCGTTGTCACCTACACCGGCAAGCTGTACAAGGCCTGGCAGCTGCTGCAGAACATCGGGGAGGAAAAGAGCCCCTATGAGAATGTTCTGCGGGAGGTGGCCTCCGATCTGGAAGCGCTGAACAAGTCCCTGCGGGCGCTGAACGCATCCATCGGGCATTATATCGACCGGCTCACCCGCAACCGCACCCCGCAGGAGGTGCTGGAGCTCTTTGACCAGTACGAGGAAAAGGTGGTGGCCGCCGCTTACCACCGCTTCAAGACCAGCGATAACCTGTTCAATTACCGCGCTTATCTGGAAGAGGAGCTGGACGACTGCGAGGCAGAACACCTGCCCCGGCTGGCGCTGGATTACGCCCGGGTGGAGCGCTGTGCCCCCGGCGAGGCAGCCCCTGCCGTGCGTGCCCTCATCCAGAAACTGCGGGATTCGCTGGAAGAGATGAGCACCCTGATGCGCCAGATCGACCAGAGCCACATCCGCTACCGCAAGCGGGCTGTGCAGCGGGCCCAGTTCCTGCTGTTGAGCGACCGCTCCTCGCAGGGCAGTGTCACCGCCCTGCTCCGCCGCTATGCCGAGGAGATCAAAACGCCCGACCAGCTGTTCGCGCCGGATGACGGCCCGGTGGCAAAGCACCTGCACCTCTACCCGGCGGCGGTGTTCGGGGCAAAGCCCCTCTACCCGCCTGCCGCGCCCCGCAGCGAAACGCCGCTGGCCCCGGTGCGGCAGGCCGGGCTGGATGCGGAGCAGCTGCGCAAAGAACAGCAGCTGCTGCTGGACTACGCCCGGATGGCCGTGACTGAGGAAAACGTGGGCCTGCTGGCAAAACAGGCCCTTGCCGCCCGCAGTGCGGTGGCCGCTTCCACGCTGGCGGAGGAATACCCCCGCGATTTTGCCCGCATCATCGGCCTGCACACCTATTCGCAGTCGCCGCGCCGGGCTTACGATATCACCCTTACCGGAAACTGGGTCGAACGGGGCGGCTTCCGGTTTGAAGAGTTTATTCTGACACCCCGCAGGGAGGACGCTGACCATGGCCGAACCGAATAAAATGCTGGAAGAGACCGCAAACTATCTGCTCAACCACTGCTTTGTGCTGGGCGGCGTGGAGGATCAGCGGGCAAAATACCTCTATGTGCAGGATCATCTGCCCGAGGTGCGGGCCGTGTTCGCGCCGCTGGGCTATGCGGTAACGCTTTACCCGGCTCCGCTGCAGGCTGCAGCGCTGGTCAACGAGCATGAGGGCAGTCAGGCCCGGCTGCTGAAATACGAGAGCATCCTGCTGCTGGTGCTCCGCCTGCTCTACCTGCAAAAGCGGGAGAGCCTTGCCGCCAGCGCCGATCAGGTGCTGGTCACGGTGGAAGAGGTGCAGACGGAGCTGCAGAAGATGAACCTGCCCCGGCGGCTGGACCAGCGCACGCTGGAGGAGCTGATGCGCACCCTGCGCAGGTACAATCTGGCCCGCCCGGTGGGGCGGCTGACCGGTCTGGACAGCCGCATCGAGGTGTTCCCCACCGTGCTGCTGGCTCTGCCGGACGCAGACCTTGCCGATGCCGCCGCCGAGAGCAGCCGCACCCGGGAGGAACTGGCCCTCTACGAGCGGCCTGACGGAGATGCCAGCGGGGAGGAAGAAGAATGATCGAATTAAAGCGCCTGAAGCTCATCAACTGGCACAACTTTGAAAATGTCACCTTCGATTGTGCCCGTCTGACTTATATGATCGGTGTCAACGCGGTGGGCAAGACCACCATTCTGGATGCCATCCGCTACTGCCTGACCACCAACCGCAATTTCAATGCCCTGGGCAATAAAAAGAGCGGCCGCACCCTGCAGGGCTCTGTCCACGCCAAGCAGCGCGGCGAGAACGCCTACCGCCGCCCGGGCCGCACGGTGGCATACATCGGAGCCGAGTTCTGGGATACCGTCAAGCGGACAAACTTTGTCATCGCTGTCCGGGTGGAATCCGAGGGCCCCATGCAGGAGCTCCACCCCGGCGACCAGACCTGGTACATCTCCGAGGACGGCATCACGCTGGAAAAGCTGCCCTTCCTTGATCCGCGCACCGGTGCCCCCAGCGCCAAGGAGGACTTCAAGCCCGCCGTGGGCCGCCTGTCCTACACCCGCAGCCCCAGCGAGGCCCGGGACCGCATCTGCCGTGCCCTGGGCATTGGCCGCGCCTCCAGCCCGCTGGGCAAAAAATTCAACGAAGTGTTCCAGATGGGCACCAGCATGGACGAGATCCCCAACTTCCGGGAGTTTCTGTACCAGTACATCCTGCCCCAGCCTGAGCTGGATCTGGAAGCGCTGCAGGGCGACCGGGTGGAGCTGGAAAACCTCCACGCCGTTCTGGCCGAGGCCCAGACCCGTGCCGCAGCGCTGGAACAAATCGTGGCGTATGGCCGGGAAGCTACTGCCAAAGAAACGGATGCCCTTGTCAACCGGGGCGCGGCTCTGCTGGCCCGCGCCGAAGCGGATGCCGGTGAGGATGCCTCCTGGCAGAGCCATCTGGATGCAGGCCGCCGCCAGCTGGCCGACCTGAACGCAAAATACGAGGCCGCCAAGAACGCCGAAGCCGAAGCCCGCCGGGTCTATCTGGCGGCCCACGGTGCGGCCGGTGACAGCGGCGCGGGCCGGGCACTGGATGCCCTGACCGAGGAGCTGGCCCGGAAAAAGAGCGCGCTGGATGCAGCGGCCCGGACAAGGAACGGTCTGGAAGCGACTGCGGATACCATCACCGGCCTGCTGACCCAGCTGAACCGCAGCGGCTTTGCGGTGGAGAAGGAGCTCTGGCCCCAGCGCCTGACGGCGGAACATCTCCCCGCCCTGACCGAGGCGCTGGCCTGCATCGAAAAGCCGCTGGAGGAGCAGTATTTCGCCGCCCGGCAGGCTTCGGCGGATCTGGCAAAAGAGCAGGAGGCCCTGCGGGCCGAGCTGAACGCCGTGTCCGGCGGCAAGTGGGTCTACCCCCACGGCGATGCCGCCACCAAAGTGCGGGATGCCGTGAATGCCGAGCTGAAAAGCCGCGGCATGACAGCGGATGCAAAGATCTTCTGTGAGCTGCTGACTGTGGCCGATGAGAGCTGGCAGGATTGTGTGGAAGCCTGCCTGGGTGACCGCCGGTTCGATATCCTTGTGCCGCCTGCCCATTATGCCGCCGCCAAGAGCGCCTTTGTGGCGCTGGGCGACCGGGTGGGGCCCATCAGCCTGCTGGATACCCCGGGCATTCGCAAGGCGGACCGCCATGCGGAGACAGCCCCCGCCGACAGCCTTGCCGCTCAGGTCACCAGCGAGAACCCGCTGGCCGCACAGTATGCGGACACCATCCTGCGCCGCATCGTCTGCTGCGACACCCCCGATACGCTGGAACATTTCCCCGACAGCGCCACCCGGGACCTGCTGCGCCACCATCCCTTCCGGCTGGAACGCCTGCGCAGGCCCCAGCGCTATATCGGTCTGGATGCCCGCAGGGAGCGTGCCGAAGCGCTGGAAACACAGCTTGCCGCTCAGGCCGACCGCTGCCGCGAAGCCGCCCAGACCGAAAAGACCCTGAAATCTGCCTACGACCAGTACCAGAACGTCCTGCGGGGCCATGCGCTGGAACAGCTGGCCGAACTCTGGGCCAGCCGGGCCGCGCTGGATGCCGCCCGTGCCGATTACGCCGCGCAGGAGCAGAAGCTGGCCGACTGCCGCGAGAACCCCATGCTGCAGCAGCTCTACCGCGAGGAAGAAGCCCGGGAAGCTGCATGGGAGACTGCCCGCAAGGCTGTGGAGCAGGTGGGCGGCGATATCCGCGTCTGCGAAAAGCAGATCGCATCCTGCGAGGCGGAACAGAGCAAAGCGGTGGAGACCGCCGCACAGAGCAGGGAGGCGGCAGAGGCATTCTTTGCACAGCATCCGCTGCTGGAGCCTCTGGCACAGGAACGCAAAAAGGGCCTGATGACGGGCGGGCGCACTGCCCGTGCCGCCGCACAGACTGCCGAAAAGGCACAGACCAGGCTGGACGATGCCCTGCGAGCTTATCTCACTTCCACGCTGGAACCTGCCCAGAGGAATTACAACGAGCACTACGTCTGCGATTATCCGCTGGGTCTGGCCGGGGTGGAGCAGTACCGCGCCCAGCACGACAGCCTTGTCCGCATTGATCTGGAACGCTACGCCGCCCGGCTGGAGCAGGCACAGCGGGACTGCAAGGATCGCTTCCGCAAGGATATCCTCTTCCGGATGAAGGATGATATTTTCAACGCCCGCCGCCAGTTCCGGGAGCTGAACAAGGTGATGGAGCAACTGACCTACGGTGAGGAAGTCTACCGCTTTGAGCTGGAGCCCAGCCGTGACCCCCAGCTGGCCGCCTTCTATCAGGTCATTGTGGACAAGGGCAACCAGCAGATGACCGATGGCGACTCGCTGGACAACCTTGCCGCCACCGCCGACCCCGTCTACGAGCGGCAGGTGGACGCGCTGATGGAAAAGATCATGGCGGATGTGGACGAGAACACCCGCGCCCGGCAGGAGGGCCGCACCGGCACCACCACCCTGTCGGATTATGTGGACTACCGCACCTATCTGGACTATGACATCAAGGTGACCAACACCGTCTCGGGCCAGCAGGCCTATCTTTCCCGCGTCAGCCGCGATTCCTCCGGCGGCGAAAACCAGGCTCCCTTCTATGTGGCCATCTGCGCCAGCCTGCTGCAGATCTATCAGAAGAGCGAGAACAGCATCCGCCTTGTCCTGCTGGACGAGGCCTTCAGCAAGATGACCAGTGACCGCATCCGCCCCATGATGGAGCTGTTCCGCCGCCTGCAGCTGCAGGTGCTGCTCATCTCCACTGTGGAAAAGAGCACGGCTATCCAGCCCTACTGCGACATTACCTATTCCATCGTGCGCCACGGCGATGCCAACGCCATTGCGCCGTTCTATCGGGCCGGCATCCTTGCCGATGCCCCGGAAAAGGAGACTGAATATGAATAACACCCTTGCAAACATCTGGCTCTTTGCCACTCACTGGACCAAGCTGGATGCCTTTGATACCGAGGAAGAGCTCAACGATGAACTGGAGCTGCTCCAGCGCCAGAGCCTGCCCACCAAAGTCCGTCAGGTCACGGACAAGGAAGGCAGGGAACAGTTCCTCCTTTACGTCAAACAGGCCGACCGCGATTACGCCCGCTACTGCACCGGCTGGCGGCCCGGCGGGATGATGTGATCCACCTCTGCAAAAAGGAGAATCTATGTCAAAACAGAAAATCCAACTTTCGGATCACTTTGATTATTCACGGCTGATCCGTTTTGTGCTGCCCTGCATCGGTACCATGCTGTTTACTTCCATTTACGGCATCGTGGACGGCCTGTGCGTCTCAAACTTTGTGGGCAAAACGGCCTTTGCGGCAGTCAACCTCATCATGCCTGTGCCTATGCTGGTGGGCACAGTGGGCTTTATGCTGGGCACCGGCGGCAGCGCCATTGTGGGCATCACGCTGGGTGAGGGCGATAAAGCCCGTGCCGACCGCTATTTCAGCCTGTTTATGTCAACGGCACTGATCGCCGGCATCGTGCTGTCCGTGGTGGGGATGCTGCTGCTCCGGCCGGTGGCCCTGATGCTGGGTGCAGAAGGTGAGATGCTGGACTACGCCCTGCGCTATGGCCGGGTGCTGATGCTCAGCCTGCCCACCTTTATCCTGCAGAATATGTTCCAGAGCTTTTTTGTCACCGCCGAAAAGCCGCATCTGGGCTTTTACTTCACGGTGGGCGCGGGCTGCACCAACATGGTGCTGGATGTGCTGCTGGTGGGCATCCTGCACTGGAGCGTGGAGGGTGCCGCCATTGCCACCATGCTCAGCCAGGTGGTGGGCGGCCTGCTGCCGGTGTTCTACTTCCTCAACCGGAAAAACACCAGCCTGCTCCACCTCTGCCGCCCGCAGTTTGAGGGCGGTGTGCTGCTGAAAGCCTGTGTGAACGGCTCCTCTGAGCTGATGACCAACCTTTCCATGTCGCTGGTGAACATCCTGTACAACTATCAGCTGCTCCGCTTTGCGGGCGAGGATGGCGTGGCCGCCTATGGTGTGATCATGTACGCGTCCTTCCTGTTCGTGGCGGTGTTTGTGGGCTACGCCGTGGGCAGTGCGCCCATCGTCAGCTACCACTATGGTGCCAATAACCGCAAAGAGGTCAACAACCTCTACCGCAAGAGCCTGAAGCTCATCGGCGTGGTTGCGGTGGTAATGACCATCGGCTCCATGTTCATCATCCCCCATGTGGCCCGCTTCTTTGTGGGCTATGATGAAAACCTGCTCATTCTGACTACCCGGGCCTTCCGGCTCTATGGCCTGAGCTTCCTCATCATGGGCTTCAACGTCTATGCGTCCTCCTTCTTCACGGCCCTGGGCGATGGTGTGACCAGTGCGCTCATCTCGTTCCTGCGCACCCTGCTGTTCCAGGTGGCGGCGGTTCTGCTGCTGCCGCTCCTGCTGGGCATCGATGGCATCTGGCTGGCCGTGACTGCCGCCGAGCTGGCCGCTCTGCTGGTCAGCATCGGCCTGTTCATCACCAGAGACCAGCAGTTCCATTACCGCAAGGCGGAATAACCGCAAACAAAGAAAGGACCCTCGGCGGGTCCTTTCTTTGTTCAGAATGTAAACTCCACGAACTCGCAGTTTTTGATGCCTGCCGCCGCGTACTCCTCGTTGGTCATATCGTAAAAATAGGACTGCACCACCCGGGCAATGCCGTTGTGGGCCACCAGCAGGTAGGTCTTGTCGGTGTCGGCCCGGAGCTCGTCCAGCAGGTTGTAGATGCGCTGGGCCAGCTGCATCATGCTCTCGCCGCCGGAGTAGCGGTCGGCAAAGTGGGTCTTGGAAATGCGGAACTCCTCACCGTTCCGGGGCGTGCCCTCGTAGCGGCCAAAGCACTGCTCCCGGAGCCGGGGCTCACACCGGGCAGGAATGCCGGTGGCCTCTGCAATGGCCCGGGCGGTGTCGGCGGCGCGGGACAGGGGAGAGTACAGGATCTCATCGATCCGGAGACCGCTGGTCCGGAGCTTTTCGCCCAGCTCCCGGGCCTGGGCGCGGCCTTTTTCGGTCAGTGGGCTGTCGGTCATGCCGCAGATCTTGTTTTCCACGTTCCACACGGTCTCGCCGTGGCGGGTGAAATAGACCTTGTGCACCGCCTTGGTCAGCCTGTGATCCCGCAGGGTGACAGTGCTGCCCTCGTTGATGTCCAGCCGGGTCAGCTCGGCATCCGGGTAGGGGAGAACCCGCTGCGTGCCGTCGGCAGCCTCCAGCAGGACATCACAGAGCACGGGCTGGCCCTCGGGCAGCTCCTCGCAGCCATAAAGCTGCTCCTCAATGCGCAGAACGCGGTAGTTTTTTTCTTCCATCCTCTTCGACCTCTTTCGGGCAGATTGTTTCTTACATTATAAAACGGCAGCGGGGCCCCGTCAACGCTTGACAGCCCCGTGTGCCGCCTGATAAACTAGGCGCAAGGGATAAAAACGCCAAAAGGAGAGAAAAAGTTGAACATTACAGAACTGCGGTATCTCGTCGCCATCATGGAATGCGGATCTGTGAGTGCGGCGGCAAAGCGGCTGTATGCCGCTCAGCCCAATGTGAGCAAGGCGCTGAAAAATCTGGAAGAAGAATACCATCTCCGCATTTTTGAGCGGTCATCCACCGGCATGATCCCCACGGAGCAGGGGCGGCACTTCATCGAGCAGGCCGAGCGGGTGCTGCGGGAGGTGGACAGGCTGGACCGGAGCGTGCAGGAGGAGCAGGAGCGCTGCGCCGAACTGCGGGTAATGATCCCCCACGCCACCTATGCCTCCTATGCGGCGGTGGATTATCTGGAGCAGGCGGCCTCCATTGAGCGGCTCCACATCCACATCCGGGAGGGCGGCTCCATGGAGGCACTGGATCATGTCCTGCGGCAGGGGTATCATCTGGCTCTGCTGCGGTACGCCGTGGAGGATGACGAGCACTATACCCATTACTGCGCCCGGCGGGGCCTGAAAATGGAACCCATTATGGATTTTGAATACAGTCTGCTGACCAACCGGGACGGCCCGCTGGCCCGGAAGGCGATCCGCGACCTGTCTGAGCTGGACAAGTATATGGAGATCCTCCACGATGATTTCCAGCTGCCCGGCGAGGAGGGCGGCGACGGTGTGCGCTGGCATGTCAACCCGGAACGCCGCATCCATGTGTATGAGCGGTGCAGCCAGTTCTCGATCCTGCAGCGGCTGCCCACGGCTTACATGTGGGCATCGCCCATGCCCCGCAGGGCACTGGAGCAGTACCATCTGGTGCTGAAGAAGTGCCCGGCCCAGCGCCAGCAGATGCGGGATGTGCTGGTCTACCCGGACAAGGGCCGCCTGCGCCCCGAGGAGCAGGCCTTTGTGGATCTGCTCCACAAGGAAGCGGCTTCCACCGTGAAATAAAGGGGCTTTCCGGCTAAGGCACGGCAAAGGTTGCTTCCCTCGAAATTGACAAAAAAACCAATAAATGGATGCAAAACCGGGCGAAAATGAGCGCCCGGTTTTATTTTTGCTGATAAATGGTCAAAAAATGAACGGAAAAGCGGCAAAAATTCTTTGCAGCTATATCGAAAACGATATGGCCCCATGCCGGAAAGATATTTCTCCACTGGAAAAAAGTGTGCTACCATGAGGCCAGAAAAGAGCCCCGGGTATGCGGCAGAATGGGGCCGCGGCCGGCAGGGGCAAAAAGGAGGTTTCTGGTATGATTAGTTTCCTGCTCTGTCTTGCGATCCTGGTGGGCGGATACTTCGTCTATGGCAAGATCGTGGACAATACCTTCGGCCCGGACGACCGTGAAACGCCTGCTGTGCGCATCAATGACGGCGTGGACTACGTTGTGATGCCCCAGTGGAAGCTGTTCCTCGTCCAGCTGCTGAACATTGCAGGTCTGGGACCCATTTTTGGTGCACTGCAGGGTGCTCTGTGGGGCCCTGTGGTGTTCCTGTGGATCACCTTCGGCACCATCTTTGCCGGCGGCGTGCATGACTACTTCTCCGGCATGATGAGCGAGCGCAACGACGGCGCTTCCATCGCTGAGGTCACCGGCCGCTATCTGGGCCCCGTGATGCAGAACATCATGCGTGTGTTCTCTGTGGTGCTGCTGATCATGGTCGGTACCGTGTTCGCAGTGGGTCCCGCAGGCCTGATCGTGACCCTGTGCAAGAACGGCGGTATGTCCGGTCTGCTGACCACCACCCTGTTCTGGCTGATCATCATTCTGGCCTACTACTTCATCGCAACCTTTATTTCCATCGATGCCATCATCGGTAAGATCTACCCCCTGTTCGGCATCTGCCTGATCATCATGGCAGTGGGCGTTATCTTTGGTATCTTCACCAACCCCGCCTACACCATCCCCGAGATCTGGGCAAACTTCAGCAATATGCACCCCTCCAACACCCCCATCTGGAGCTTCATGTTCATCACCGTTGCCTGTGGTGCTATCTCCGGCTTCCACTCCACCCAGTCGCCTCTGATGGCTCGCTGCATGAAGAGTGAGAAGCAGGGCCACTTCGTATTCTACGGTGCAATGGTCAGCGAGGGCGTTATCGCTCTGATCTGGGCCGCTGCCGGCTGCGCACTGTACACCATCACCGACGGCAAGATGGTCGGTCTGGCCGAGGCTCTGGCTGCCGGTCAGTCTGCCGCTATCTACGATGTCTGCCTCAAGACCATGGGTAAGGTTGGCGTGGCACTGGCTATGATCGGTGTCGTTATCTGCCCCATCACCTCTGGTGATACCGCCTTCCGTTCCGCTCGTCTGACCTTGTCCGACTGGCTCAAGATCGATCAGGACAGCTACGCAAACCGCCTGAAGCTGTGCATCCCCGTGCTGGGCGTTGGTGCATTCCTGGGCATCGGCAATGCACTGGGCTTCATCAACTACACCGTCATCTGGCGTTACTTCAGCTGGACCAACCAGACTCTGGCTATGATCGTGCTGTGGGCTGCTTCCATGTACCTGTTCAAGGAGAAGAAGAACTACTGGATCACCGCAGTGCCCGCTACCTTTATGAGCGCTGTGTCCTGCACCTACTTCGTGCTGGCTCCTGAGTGCCTGGGCAAGATGATCAACACCTATGCAGACGGCAAGCTGGTGGCTTACAACACCGCAGTTGCATATCCCATCGGCATCGTCTTCGCAATTGCCATGCTGGCGCTGTTCATCTATGCAACCAAGAAGAACACCGAGAAGAAAGCCGCATAACCCATTCATAGCGGTAATTTCTCAGTAAAACAAACCGGCCGCTGTCAGCTCAGCGGCCGGTTTCCTGTTTTTGGCTAAGAGTGCGGGTTGGGCCTTGCATTTTCTTTGCCGGAGTGGGAAAATGGGTACAAACAAAAATGCAAAAGAGGGATGAACGTTATGCTCTTCAAACCTGCACAATTGGGCCTTGCCAGGCTCGACCCTGCCGAGCTGGCAGCCGACCGGAAGGCCTGCAAAAAGATCGGCCCCTGCGGCGTGGGCAAAAAAGCCCTGTATCTGAACAGCTTTTACATCGACCGCCGCTACTACCTGCCCTACACCAGCATCACCCGCGTGTTCAAGCGGGTGGCCATGAGTGCGGGCGGCTTTACCGGCAAGGGAATGTTTGCCTCCATGGCTTACCTTGTGGTGGAGTACGACGGCGGCAAACAGAAGCAGTGCAACTTCAAGGACGAGCGGGACGTGGATGCCCTGCTGGAGCTGCTGGCAAAGCAGCAGCCCCAGATCCGGCTGCTGAGTGCCGCCGGGGAGCAGGCGTTGCAGAAAAAGGCCGAGGAAAAGGCAGCCCGCAAGCTGCCGGAGCTGTCCGATGATGCCAAACACACCGTGACGGTCCTGCGCAGGGCAAAGGAGTATCTGGACGTAAAGCCCGAGCTCTCCAATGAGCTCAGTGCTGCCCAGCGCCGCAAGCGCGCCCAGCTCAAGAGCAAGCCGGTCTACCGCTATGTGGCCCTTGCCATCTTCCTGTTCGGCACTGCCGCCGCGGCCTACGGCCTGTACGCGGTGTTCACCCACACCGGCAGCTACGGCGTGTACTTTGCACTGTTCGGTTTTGCAGCCATCTTCCTCTTTTCCAGCTACAACATGCTGCCCACTGCGCACAATAACAACAACGCCATTATGAAGCGGGCCGATCAGGCCGATGCCGCCATGGCGGAGTATGTGAAGCACTACCCCAACGGCAGCTTCCCGGTGCCCAGCTGTTACGCCCATCCGATCGTCCTCAAGCGGATGATCGATGCCGTGGAGGAAGGTCAGGCCGTGACCACCGCCGAGGCGCTGGATGCCGTCAAGGCCCGCCTGCAGGCCGTCAATGCGGATGTGCAGGTGGAGCAGGAGGAGTACGACGAGATCGTCGCCATCAAAGCGCTGTTCCTGAACCACGATTATCAATAAAACTGACCCTCTCTGTCATCGCTGTGCACTGCCACGCTTTGATGGAGAGGGTTTTTCTTGCGTTGTGGGGCACTTCGGCTTATAATGAGCACAGAGAGTATTTTTGGAAAAAACAGGAGGTTCCCTATGGATATGGTCACATTGGGGCGCACCGGCATCACCGTGAACAAAAACGGCTTTGGTGCCCTGCCCATCCAGCGCATCCCGGAAAACGAGTCCACCGCCATCCTGCGCGCCGCCTACGAGGCCGGCGTCAACTTCTACGATACCGCCAACGCCTACACCGACAGCGAGTATAAGCTGGGCCGGGCGCTGGGTGACGTCCGCAAAAAAATCATCATTGCCACCAAAACCGCCCCCGCCGCCCCGGCAGTCATGCAGCAGCGGCTGGAGCAAAGCCTTGCGATGCTGAAAACCGATTATATCGATATCTACCAGCTGCACTGCGCCCCACGCGTCTACCGCCCCGGGGAGGAGGACGGCGTCTACGATTGGCTGCTGCAAAAGAAAAAAGAGGGCGCCATCCGCCACATCTCCATCACCGCCCACCGCATCACCGTCGCGGAGGAAGCGCTGGAAAGCGGCCTTTACGATACCCTGCAATATCCCTTTTCGGTGCTGGCCGATGACCGGGAAATCAAGCTGGTGCAGCGCGCCGCCGAACGGGACGTGGGCTTTATCGCCATGAAGGCCATGGCCGGCGGGCTCATCCGCCACCCGGAGGTCACCTTTGCGTTCCTGCGGCAGTATCCGCAGGTGGTGCCCATTTACGGCATCCAGCGCATGGCGGAATTGCAGCAGTGGCTTTCGATGGAGAACGACCCGCCCCGCTGGAACGAGGAAATGCAGCGCCTTGCGGCAGAGGAAAAACAGTCCCTCGGCGGGGATTTCTGCCGCAGCTGCGGCTACTGTATGCCCTGTCCCATGGGGATCGAAATCCCCAATGCCGCCCGTATGTCCCAGCTGATGACCCGGTCCCCCTATAAGCCCTACCTTACCGCCGAATGGCAGGCCAAAATGCACAAAATCGAGGACTGCATCAACTGCCGCCGCTGCGTCGCCCATTGCCCCTATTCGCTGGA
>OICB01000958.1_pt1 | contig 13690 bp, 12 predicted proteins | sample 1581121 | NCBI WGS metagenome assembly OICB01 (sample SAMEA3882544, study PRJEB24775) | human gut metagenome | biome: human-associated habitat; feature: intestine environment; material: feces | place: Netherlands | collected 2009/2010 | reverse complement strand
TCGGCATCAGCTCCCACGTGTACCGTATGCTGCCGTACCTGATCACGCTGGTGGTGCTGGCCTTCACATCCAAGAAATCCCGCGCGCCCAAGGCAGAGGGTATCCCCTACGACAAGGGCCAGCGGTAAAAGAAGCATAAAAAAGAAGCACCCGCGCGGGTGCTTCTTTTTTGCGCTGTTTTACATGGATTTTACAAAAGATGGCCTGCGAACTTGACATTTATACCGTACAATGTAGATGGACAATAAGGTGACATCTGAGAAAATGTAAAGTTGAGGGAAAGAAAATGGATATTTTTCATGCGCTGACCATGCTGGGCGGGCTGTGCCTGTTTCTGTTCGGCATGAATTTCATGGGCCAGGCGCTGGAGCGCCGGGCCGGCGGCAAGCTGCGGACGCTGCTGGATAAAATGACCGGCAGCGTGGGTGCCGGTTTCCTGACCGGACTGGGCATCACCGCCATCATTCAGAGCTCATCGGCCACCACCGTCATGGTGGTGGGCTTCGTGAACTCCGGGCTGATGACCCTGCGGCAGGCTATCAATGTTATCATGGGTGCCAACGTGGGCACCACGGTGACGGCCTGGCTGCTGAGCCTGGCGGGTATTGACGGCGGCAGCGTGTGGGTGCAGCTGCTGAAGCCCACCGCCTTTACGCCGGTGCTGGCGCTGATCGGCATTATTTTCTATATGTTCTGCAAGGACAGTCGGAAAAAGGAGACTGGCTCCATTCTGCTGGGCTTTGCCACGCTGATGTTCGGCATGGACACCATGAGCGCCGCGGTGGCGGGGCTGAAGGACGTGCCGGGGTTTGCAGAGCTGTTTTTGGCCTTTACAAACCCGCTGCTGGGCGTGCTGGTGGGCGCGGTGCTGACGGCGATCATCCAGTCGTCCTCCGCCTCGGTGGGTATTTTGCAGGCGCTGGCCTCTACCGGCCAGGTCAGCTACGCCGCCGCGGTGCCCATTATCATGGGCCAGAACATCGGTACCTGCGTCACGGCGCTGATCTCCTGCGTCGGCACCAACAAAAACGCCAAGCGGGCGGCCGTGGTGCATCTGATGTTCAATGTGATCGGCGTGGCGGTGCTGCTGACGGTGTTCTGCATCGTCAAGGCCATCTTTGCCCCGGTACTGCTGAACAATGCGGCGTCTATGGCGGGTATCGCTGTGGCCCACTCGGTGTTCAATATCCTGTGTACGGCCATACTGCTGCCCTGCGGCGGCCTGCTGGAGAAGTTGGCTATCCGCCTGGTGCCGGATAAGGCCCACGCGGCCGATAAAACGGTGGAGCTGGACCAGCGCCTGCTGACCACACCGGCCGTGGCGCTGGAGCGCTGCCGGGTCGTCACCTGCGAGATGGCGGAGGTCGCCGTGCGGGCGCTGCAAAACGCCCTGCGGAGCTTTGACCACTACACCGAAGCGCTGGCCTCCGCCATCCGGGAGGATGAGAGCCGCTGCGACCACTACGAGGACGTGCTGGGCACTTATCTGGTAAAGCTCAGCGCCCAGAAGCTGGGTGAGCAGGAGAGCGAGGAGTCCGCGGAGCTGCTGAAGGCCATCGGCGATTTTGAGCGTATCTCCGACCATGCGGTGAACGTGCTGGAGTCGGCGGAGGAGCTACGGGAGAAGGGGCTGGCCTTCAGCGACGAGGCGAAGCGGGAGCTGAGCGTGCTGTCCGCCGCGGTCAACGATATCCTCATGCGGGCGCTGGACGCTTTCCGGCAGCAGGATGTGACCGCCGCCCGGCAGGTGGAGCCGCTGGAGCAGGTCATCGACGATCTGAAGGAGCAGCTGCGTACCCGACATATCCTGCGGATGCAGCAAGGCCAGTGCAGCATCGAGGCAGGCTTTGTCTGGTCCGACCTGCTGACGGATCTGGAGCGTACCTCGGACCACTGCTCCAATATCGCCGGGTGCGTGATCGACGCAGCCCACCACGACCTGAATATGCACGCCACGCTGGATGCGGCGCGGCGCCGGGACCCGGACTTCCGGGAGCAGTACCAACGCTGCGCGGCGAAATATCAGGTGTAAACAAAAGAAGTCCCTCCCGCCGGGAGGGACTTCTTCTTATGCGCTCACAGCCCGCGGGAGGCTCGCTCCCGCGCCTCGGCCTCCGCCCGCTGGCGGCAGACCTCCACCCAGTCGGGCAGCTTGTCCAGCTCGGCGGCAAAGGCTGCCAGTTCGTCGGGAATGACGATCTTCTGGGGACAGACAGCGGCGCAGGCGCCGCAGCCCAGACAGGCGTGAGGCCACTTGTTCGCGGGCACCGCGTCCAGCTGCATCTTGATGGTGCTGCCGCTGCCGGTGCGGAGCTGGTTGTACTTGTGCAGCAGATCCGGGATATCCAACTGCTGGGGACAGCCGTCACAGCAGTAGCGGCAGGCAGTGCAGGGGATGGAATTCTTCATCTTATCCGCCGCGGCAAAGAGGATCGCCTCCTCAGCGGGGGAGAGGGGGTCAAGGCGCTCAAAGGTGGCCACGTTATCCGCCATCTGCGCCATGTCGGACATCCCGGAGAGGACCATGTGGACGTTATCCAGTCCCTGAAGCCAGCGGAAGCCGAAGGAGGCGATGCTGGCGTTGGGGCGGAGGGCGTGGAGCTGCTGTTCACTGTCGGCATCCAGGGCGGCCAGCTTGCCGCCGCGGACCGGCTCCATGACCCAGACGGGGATATGATGCTTTTCCAGCAGCTCGTATTTCTCCCTGGCCCGCTGGATGGTCCAGTCCAGATAGTTCAGCTGGATCTGACAGAACTCCATCTCCTTGCCATAGCGCTCCAGAAAAGCGGTGAGGCAGGGAAGGTCCGCATGGGTGGAGAAGCCCAGGTGCTTGATACGGCCCAGACGCTTCTGCTCCACAAAGTAGTCGATGATGCCCCACTTGGGGTCGGTGTAGATATCCACATCGTTTTCATAGACGTTGTGCAGCAGGTAGAAATCGAAGTAGTCCACCTGACACTTCTCCAGCTGCTGGACAAAGGTGTCCGCCGGGTCCGGGTCGCAGGTGAGCGTATGGCCGGGGTATTTGGTGGCCAGGTAGAAGCTGTCCCGGGGATGCTTTTTCAGGCAGCGGCCTACCACCGTCTCGGACAGATTTTGCATATAGGCCCAGGCGGTGTCGAAATAATTGACGCCGTGGGCCAGCGCATAGTCCACCATCGCCTGGGTGGTGTCCTCGGCAATGGCGCCGTCCGCCGTGGTGGGCAGACGCATGGTGCCGAAGCCCAGCAGGGACAGGTGCAGGTCCTGAAAATCACGATAGATCATATCGTTGCCCTCCTTTTTTGTGGTGCTATTTTACCGCGAAAAATGGCGGAGCGCAAGAGTGGAATTGGCCGTGCGGTACGCCTGCGCCGCCGCTGCACCCGGGAGAGGGCCTGCGGCGTGATGGAGACGGTCCTGGACGACAGACTGCACCAGCTGAAATGCGGGCTGGAGATGACCTTCTGAAAAACAGACCACCCCCGGCTCCTCGCCGGGGGTGGTTTTGCTTGCTCAGGGCAGCAGTGTTTTCTCCAGGAAGTCGTAAACGGCCTCGGCGGTCTGGTGGACGGAGTCCAGCAGGACGTATTCGTCGCTGCTGTGATAGTTCTCGCCGTCGGCGCCGAAGATGATGGCCGGCGCGCCCAGCCGTGTGCCCAGGTAGTTGAAGTCGCCGATGCTGGCGAAGTAGGAGATGGTGGGTTCCTTGCCGGTGACCTTGCGGATGGACTCCAGCAGGGAGACGGTCATGGGGTCGTCCTGGGGGACGGTGTAGGGCATGAAGCCCCGGGAGCCCTCAGACGGTGCCTCGCGGAAGCAGATCTCATACCGCCCGGTGATACCGGCGCGCTGCACGGCCTTTTCGATCTCGCGGACGATGGTGTCCGGGCTCTCGCCCACCACGATGTGCCAGAACAGGCGGAGCACGGCGAAGTCCGGCACGCTGCACGCGCCGCCGTCGGCGCTGATGCCTACCACGCAGCAGGTGCCCTTGCCCAGGTGCGGGTCCTCAACATAGTCCACCTGCTCCAGGGCCTGCGCCACCTTGGCGGCGTCCAGCAGAGCGCTGTGGCCCTTTTTCGGGTTGGCTGCGTGGGCGGACTTTCCGTAGAAGCGGATCTCCAGACCATAGCCGCCCCGGGCGCCCAGGCAGACGTCGGGGAAGGGCTTGCCGTCAAAGCCGGCGCTGGGCTCGGTGATGATGGAGAAGTCCACGTCAGAGAGATAGCCGTCCTCGATGAGGGCATTGGTGCCCAGGCCGTAGGGGCCCTCCTCGTCAGAGACCAGCGCCAGCTTGATCTTCCCGGCGAAGGTCTTGTGGGCGGCGGCGAAGCGGGCAGCCGTGACCATCAGCGCGGCGCAGCCGGATTTCATGTCCAGCGCTCCCACACCATAGAGCCTGTCGCCGTCCAGCTCGCCGTAGGGATCGCGGGTCCAACCGCCGCACAGCTGCACGGTGTCCAGATGGCCGTTCAGGCAGATGACCGGTCCGGGCCTGCCGCCGTCGATAACGGCGATGACATTTTTTCCATGGAAATCTGTGACCTTGGCATCGTGGTATTCGTGCAGCTGTGCGGGCAGTTCCTGCCGGCACAGCCAGTCCCTGGCGAAGGCCATGATCTCGTCCTCGTGGAAATATTCGCTTTTGATGGCCGTGAGCTGCTGCAAAAGTGCTGTGACCTCAGCTTTTTCTATCATCTGTATGATCGCTCCTCTCTGCTGTGGGGCCGGAAATATGCGCTTTCTCTGTACAGTATAGCGGGCAGGCGTTTAACGCCTGTTGGTCCGGGCGTTTTTCACTTATTGCTCCACGCGCCACAGTGCGCCGAAGTACCACGCACCCATGCCGTCGGACACCACGCCGGTCACGTCGCCGCGCAGGGCGTAGGCCTGCTCCTTCTCATACAGCGGTATCACGTTGGCCGTGTCCAGCAGCAGCCACTCCGCATCCTTCAAATAGGCGTCCCGCGCCTCGGCGGAGGTGCTGGCCGCCGCCACCCGCATCAGAATGTTATAGGCGTTCATGTAGATCAGCGCGTAGTTCCGCGTGTCGCCGCTGCGCCACAGGTCCAGATAGGCTGATGCATCGTTGTACAGCGCGTCCAGCTCCGTCAGGGCCAAGGTGAACGCGCCGCTGCTGAGCAGCTGCTGATACGTCTCCGCATCCTCACCCTGCAGGGTCACGCTCAGTCCCAGTTTTTCCTGCCACACCTTCTGCAGCCGCTGGGCCAGCGCCGTCTGCGCCGGCGTATTCCGGTACAGCAGCGTCACCGTTCCCAGGCTTATCAGCGCCTCCGGCCGCCGCAGGCCCGCCTGCGTCATCAGCTCCAGCGCCTGACTGCACCGGTCCGTGTAGGTATCCGCCTCGCAGTCGATCACCGCACCGTTGACCGCCCGGAACTCCTCGCCCCCGGCGGTGCGTATGCCGTGGGGCACCAGCCCCTCCGCGGCGGCATAGTCCGCGCCCAGAGCGCCGGCCGCCGCATCCCGGTCGATGACCAGACTCATGGCCTGCCGCAGCTCCGTCCGGTCCATGTTGGTGGCCATCTGGTTGATGAGCAGCACGCCCACGGTGCTGCTGCCGCCGTAGGTGCCGTCCTCTCCTGCCGCGCCGATGACCGCGTCCGCGGTGCCCGCGTCCTTGGCGGCCTCCGCCGCGCTCTTGAACCGGATCTCGATCCGGTCCGCGCGCACCTGCCGCGCGTTATAGTGGTCCTCCTGCTTCACCAGCGTGGCGAAGAGACTGTCGCTCCAATCGCCGGTGCGGCGGTACGGCCCGTTGCCCACGAACCACGTCCGGCTGGCGCTCCAGCCCTCGCCGCCTTCCACAGCCTTCTGCTGCACCGGCATGGTGGCCGCCGCTGTGCACACCGCGTCCACAAAGTACGGGCACATCGTGCTCAGCGTCACCACAAAGGTGTGCTCGTCCTCGGCGTATACGCCCAGCGCCTCCGGGTCGCCCGCGTGGGCGTCCTCATAGCCCGCCACCATGGACAGGATCTCCGCCTCCTGGCTGTCCGTCTCCGGCGATACCAGCCGCCGCCAGGCGTACACGAAATCCGCCGCCGTCACGTCGCTGCCGTCGGACCACTTGCCGTCGCGCCGCAGGTGGAACGTGTACGTCTGTGTGCCGTCCTCGTTGTCCGTGCAGTCGTAGGTGTGGGCCGCTGCGGGCACCGCGCCCTCCGCCGTCCAGCGGTACAGGTTGTCGAACAGGTGCAGCACCAGGGTGCGCTCCGCCGGTGTGGCGGCATAGGCCGGGTCCACCGTGGACACGCTGCCGGTCATCACCACCGACGCGGTGTTCTCGCCGCTGCTGCCGCTGCCGCAGCCGGCCAGCAGCGCCGTCATCATACACAGGCACAGCAGCATGGCCGCGCCCCGCTTCCATCGTTTCATAGGACTTCCTCCGGGAATAGACTTTTTTCCATTATATATGCTTTTGCGTCAAAAGTAAAGCCGCCCTCCGGGCGGCCTCACTTTGTTTACAATTACTCCGCGATCAGCAGCTGGGCGATCTGCACGGCGTTGGTGGCCGCGCCTTTGCGTACCTGGTCGCCGCAGCACCAGATGTTCAGCCCGTTGTCGCTGGTCAGGTCGTCCCGGATACGGCCCACGAACACCAGGTCCTGGTCGCTGGTCTCCAGCGGCATGGGATAGCGCTTGTTGGCCAGGTCATCCACCAGCCGGCAGCCGGGGGCGGCGGCGATCAGTTCCCGGGCGCGCTCCACACTGATCTTCTCCTTGGTCCGCACCACGATGGACACGCTGTGGCTCCGCACCACGGGAACGCGGACGCAGGTGCAGCTGACCTTCAGCTCCGGCAGGTGCATGATCTTCCGGCCCTCGTTCTGCATCTTCATCTCCTCGGAGGTATAGCCCTCAAAGGCCTCGCCGCCGATCTGGGGGATGACGTTGTAGGCGATCTGGTACTGGAACACCTTGGGCTCCACCGGCTTGCCCTCCCGCAGCAGCTCCACCTCGTCCATCAGCTCGATGGGGCCGCCGGCGCCGGCGCCGGACACCGCCTGGTAGCTGCTGGCCACGATGCTCTCGATGGGACTGTCGTGGTTCAGGGCGTTGATGGCCACCAGCGAAACGATGGTGGTGCAGTTGGGGTTAGAGATGATGCCCTTGTGCTTCTTCACGTCCTCCGGATTGATCTCCGGCACGATCAGGGGCACGTCCGGGTCCATGCGGAAGGCGCTGGAGTTATCCACGAACACCGCGCCCGCCTTGACGATGGCCGGGGCGAACTGCTTGGCGATATCGTTCTCCGCCGCGCCCAGCACGATGTCTATGCCCTTGAAGGCCTCGTCACAGGCCAGCTCCACGGGGAGGTCGTGGCCCTTCCAGTGGATAGCCTGTCCCACAGACCGGGCCGACGCCAGCGGGTGCAGCTCCTCGATGGGGAAATCGCGCTCGGCCAGTACCTTCATCATCTCGCGGCCCACCGCGCCGGTGGCGCCCAGAATAGCAACTTTATACTTTTTCATATGATGTACTCCTTTTCTCGATATCGAATAAGCGGTGTATCCTGCGTTCAGATGCGGCGCATCGACTTTGTGTACGGCAAGCCGCTGCGGTGAAGTATGGGCGCAGGAGACGCGCTTTATTTTACAAAACTGTTGTACAGCACCCGGATAGCTTTCTCGAAGTCGGCGCTGTCCACGCCTACGATGATATTCAGTTCCTCCGGTCCCTGGGTGATCATGCGGATATTGATGCCGTTTTCGCCCAGCTTGGCGAAGATCTTGCCGGAGGAACCGGGCTGGAAGGCCATCTTCCGGCCCACGGCCGCCACCACAGCCATACCGTCGGTAACGTGCAGGCTGTCGGGCTTGATCTCCTTCTCCATGTCGCCCAGTGCCTGATACAGATACGGCGCGGCCTTGGCCGTCTCCACCACCAGCGATACCGAGTCGATACCGGAGGGGATGTACTCCACGTTGATGTGATAGCGCTCCAATATCTCCAGCACCCGGCGGATAACACCCAGCTCCGAGGACATCCCGTTCTTGGTCATGGTGATGACGGAAAAGCCCTTCTTTCCGGCGATGCCGGTGATCATGCTGCTCTCCTGCAGCTCCGCCGCCGTGTCGTCGAAGGCCTCCCGTATCATGGTGCCCGGGTGCTCCGGCTGGTTGGTGTTGCGGATGTTCAGGGGGATGTTCTTCTCCCGCACCGGGGAGACGGTGCCCTCGTGCAGCACCTGCGCGCCGATGTAGCTCAGCTCACGCAGCTCGGCGTAGGTGATGCGCTCGATGGGCCGCGGGTCGGGTACGATCTTGGGGTCGGCCATCAGGAAGCCGGACACGTCCGTCCAGTTCTCATACACGTCGGCGTCCAGCGCCGCCGCCGCCAGCGCACCGGTGATGTCGCTGCCGCCCCGGCTGAAGGTGTGGATGCTGCCGTCCGGCAGCACGCCGTAGAAGCCGGGAATGACCACCTTCCGCCCGCTGGCCGCATGGACCAGAGCCTGATAGCTGGCCTCCTGGTCCACCGTGCCGTCCATGCGGAAGTGCAGCCACAGGCTGCTGTCCAGAAAGTCAAAGCCCAGGCAGTCGGCCATGATCCGGGCGGCGAAATACTCGCCCCGGCTCACCAGCTCATCGGCGGAGATGCCCTTGTCCATCTTGGCGCGCAGGGCGTCGAATTCCGCCTCCAGCGGCGTGGACAGGCCCAGCTCGTCCCGAATCTCCAGATACCGGCTGCGTACCATATCGAATATACCGTCGCAGCTGACGCCGTACTGCAGGTGGGCGTGGCACAGATACAGCAGGTCCGTGATCTTGTGATCGTCCTTGAACCGCTTTCCGGCGGCGCTGACCACCACCACCCGGCGGGCGGGGTCTGCCTCCACGATGGAGCGTACTTTTTCCAGCTGGTGGGCGTCCGCCATGGACGACCCGCCGAATTTCAACACTTTCAACATAGTCCTTGCCTCTTTCGCTTTGGTTATTGTGTACAGGGTTTTTCATGCGCGACAAAAAAATATTTTCTGTCCACAGGAGAAAAACACTTGCTTTTTTGATGGGGACAGTGTATCATAGCCTTATCAGAAATGCAAGACCCAATTTCAAAAGTTTTTTCGGAGGCTTTTTTACCATGATCTACCACAGCACAAGAAACGAGCAGCTCACCGCATCCTCCACCCACGCGGTGCTCCAGGGCATCGCCCCGGACGGCGGCCTGTACATCTGCGACCCGGCGGCCCTGCGCTTCGACTGGCGCGCCGCCCTGGAAAAGGACACCCTCTCCATGGCGGCGGATATCCTCCACGCCCTGCTGCCGGACTTTCAGGACATGGACCGGCTTGTCCGCGACAGCTACGCCGGCAAGTTCCCCACGTCCGACCTGACGCCCTTGACCCCCGTGGCGGATAAATACGTGCTGGAGCTGTACCATGGCCCCACCTCCGCCTTCAAGGATGTGGCCCTCAGCGTCCTGCCCCGCCTCATCGTAGCGGCGGCCAAGGCTGAGGGCATGAAGGGCGACGTGGTCATCCTGACGGCCACCTCCGGCGACACCGGCAAGGCGGCCATGGAGGGCTTCCACGATGTGCCCGGCACCCGCATCACTGTGTTCTACCCCTACGGCGGCGTCTCCGCCGTTCAGCAGGCCCAGATGGCCACCCAGGAGGGCGCCAACGTCCGTGTCTGCGCCGTCCGCGGCAACTTCGACGATGCCCAGACCGGCGTGAAGGAGATCTTCGCCGCCTGCAAGGACAAGGACCTCCACGGCGCCATGCTCTCCTCCGCCAACTCCATCAATATCGGCCGTCTGGCCCCCCAGGTGGTCTATTACTTCCGTGCCTACGGCGATCTGGTGAAGTCCGGCCGCATCCGGCTGGGCGACGTGGTGGACTACACCGTCCCCACCGGCAACTTCGGCGACATTCTGGCCGGCTATTTTGCCAGGCAGATGGGCCTGCCTGTGGGCCGCCTGATCTGCGCCAGCAACGCCAACGACGTGCTCACCGAGTTCCTGACCACCGGCCGCTACGACAAGCGCCGCCCCTTCTACAAGACCACCTCCCCCTCCATGGATATTCTGGTGTCCAGCAATCTGGAGCGCCTGCTCTATCTGGTCAGCCAGGATGCCAGCTGCGTGGAGCGCCTGATGCGGGAGCTGAACACCCAGGGCTGGTATCAGGTCAGCGGCTGGATGCTGGAGCGGCTCCGTGCCGTCTTCGGCTGCGGCTGCTGCGACGATGCCGGCGCGGCGGAGGTCATCGGCCGGGTGTGGCGCGAGCACAAATACCTCTGCGACCCCCACACCGCCGTGGCCTGGGCCGTAGCGGAGAAGCATACCCGCGAGGGCGTTCCCATGGTGGTCCTGTCCACCGCCTCGCCCTACAAGTTCCCCGCCGCCGTGCTGCACGCCCTGGGCGAGGCATCCGGTGACGATGAGTTCGCCATGATGGAGCAGCTCCACGCCCTCACCGGCATGGACATCCCCAAAAATCTCCGCGGCCTGGAGGGCCGCCCCGTCCTCCATACCGACGTCATCGACAAGGACGCCATGCTGGACTATGTGCTGTCCGACGTGCTGAAATAAAAGAAAGGAACCGTTCCCTATGAATATCGTCTGTTTGGACATGGAGGGCGTCCTCGTCCCCGAGATCTGGATCGCCTTTGCCGAGGAAAGCGGCATTCCCGAGCTGCGCCGCACCACTCGCGATGAGCCGGATTATGACAAACTCATGCGCTGGCGCATCGATCTGCTGCGGCAGCGCGGCCTGAAGCTCAGCGCCATTCAGGAGACCATCTCCCGCATCGACCCCCTGCCCGGTGCCAAGGACTTCCTGGACGCGCTGCGTAAGGACACCCAGGTGGTCATCCTCAGCGACACCTTCGACCAGTTCGCCATGCCCCTCATGGCCAAGCTGGGCTATCCCACCCTGCTGTGCAACACCCTCGAGGTGGACGGCGAGGGCTACATCACCCGCCATCTCATGCGCTGTGAACACTCCAAGCTCACCACTGTCAAGGCCCTTCAGTCTATCGGCTACGACACCATCGCCAGCGGCGACAGCTATAACGATTTGGAGATGATCCTCCACAGCAAGGCCGGCTTTCTCTTCCGCGGTCCCGACAAGATCAAGCAGGACTACCCCGACCTGCCCGCCTTCGAGGACTACGGCGACCTGCTGGCCGCCATCCGCGCCGCCCTGTAACAGCGGTGCTGCGGTGAAAGACAAAGACAAAGCAAAAACCGGCGCCCCCCGGCGCCGGTTTTTGCTTTGTGAAAGGAGGGGGTAAGATCACATCTGGACGCGGTTCTCGCGGGTCCAGCTGGTGATGTCCAGGTTGGGATAGCGGCGGCGCAGCTCGTCCAGCTTGCCTTCGGTGTCGCCCAGTGCGGCGATGCTGTTGATGGCCGCCACATCGGCGGCGTTCATGGCGTGTGCCTCATCGGCGCCGCAGGACGCGCAGTGATAGTGCTTGGTCGTCTCAGAAAACATAACATCGGTGCTGCCGCAAACGGCGCAGCGGGTGGTCTTGGATACGATAGCCATAATGTATTACCTCCATATTCTTGTTTTGTTTCGTTGTCCTTATACTACCACAAAAGTTTTCAGTTGTAAAACGCATAATTGTATTTGCAAGTATGAGAAAAAGTATGATATAATAGCGACAGCGACTGTACAGGAGGTCCCGCCATGAGCGTATCCAAATACCAGATGTTCCTCAAGACCGTGGAGTGCGGCAGCTTCTCCCGGGCGGCGGAGGAGCTGAACTTCACCCAGTCCGGCGTCAGCCACGCCGTCCAGGCGCTGGAGGACGAGCTGGGAATCACGCTGCTCAGCCGCAACCGCGGCGGCGTGGTGCTGACGGCTGACGGCCGCGCGCTGCTGCCCCGGGTCGAGGCCCTCTGCGCCGCCCACCATGCCCTCATGCAATCCGCGGCGGACCTGAAGGGTCTGGACGCCGGCCTGGTCAAGGTGGCCACCTTCTCCAGCGTCTCCGCCCAGTGGCTCCCCTCCATCCTCAAAAGCTTCGGCGACGTCTACCCCAACATCGAGTTCGAGGTGGTGGACGCCGATTTCTACGGCCAGACCGAGGAGTGGATCCTCCAGGGCAAGGTGGACTGCGGCTTCCTGCGCCTGCCCTCAGCAAAATCCCTCTGCGCCCCTGTACCGGGATGAGCTGCTGGTGGTCGTCCCCTGCGGCCACCCGTTGGCGGACGCGGCGGCCTTCCCCCTGTCGGCCCTGTCCGCCGAGCCCTTCATCCGGCTGGAGGAGGGCCGCGACTACGAGCTCACCGCCGCCCTGGACGCCATGGGCGTCCACCCCAATGTGAAATACACCGCCCGCGAGGACCGCACCATCCTGGCCATGGTGTCCAAGGGCCTGGGCATCAGCCTCCTGCCGGAGCTGATGGTCCGCCGCAGCCCCTATCCCGTGGCCGCCTGCCACGCCCCCGAGCGCTTCTACCGCAATATCGGCATCGCCGTCAAGGATGAAAAGGCCCAGTCCGCCTCCACCCGCCGCTTCGTGGACTACGTCCGCCGCTGGGTGGCCGAAAACGGCGAGGACTGACCCCAGCCTTCCCCCTCGCGGGGGCCGCGGCGCTGAATGACACGCCGGTGGCCTGTCAGACCCGCGAACCGACCGACCCGCAGGGAGACAGGTGGCGCGCAGTGCCGGATGAAGTGTCCCCGCCCGCAGGCGGCGTAAAGCCCCCCGTCCCCGCCGCAGCAGAGGGCGTGCTGAAATTCGAGATCATGGCCGGCTGACACGAGGCCGGAGCAGCAAAAGCAGGGAGCGAAACGCTCCCTGCTTTTCTATCTTATCACACTTGCTTACTTGCCGAAGTAGCGGTTCAGCAGACCCTCGAACGCGAGTTACTGCGCCTTCAAATACTTGCAGCAGAGATTGATCTCCTGAAGGCCATATCCCTCGCGGCGATAAAACCTTACCGCCCTCGGGTTCGTATTCTCCGCAAGCAGCTGCACTCTCAAAAGGCCTTTACGCTGTATCAGCTTCTCCAACTCTGCAAGAGCAGCTGCCCCATAGCCTTTTCCCCGAAATGGTTCTCTGATAAAGAAATCATCCAGAAACAGCACCTTTCCATGTGCCCAGACGCTATAAAAAACGACTGTGTTCATAAAACCAATGGGCTGTCCATTTTCTTCCAGCATAAACAGCAGATTGGCGCCGTCCGGCTCTGCCATGATGCGCCGGAATATCACAGCAGGATCTCCTTTGTCCAGCGGAGACTCCCACACGTTTTCATCCGCGTATTCATAAGCCATGAATTCTCTGTTCAATTCGACCCAGATTTTTTCATCCTCGGGGCAGCATTTTCTGATCATCTGTTCAAGCTCCCTGTATTTTCTATTTACAAATGAAAGGGTGCGGATAAATCCGCGCCCTCTCATTCATTTGCTTACTTGCCGAAGTAGCGGTTCAGCAGGCCCTCGAAGGCCTTGCCATGCCGGGCTTCGTCGCGGGCCATTTCATGGACGGTGTCGTGGATGGCGTCCAGATTGTACTTCTTGGCCAGCTTCGCCAGCTCGAACTTGCCGGCGGTAGCGCCGTTCTCGGCGTCCACGCGCATCTGCAGGTTCTTCTTGGTGCTGTCGGTGATGACCTCGCCCAGCAGCTCGGCGAACTTGGCGGCGTGCTCGGCCTCCTCCAGGCCGGCCTTCTCCCAGTACAGGCCGATCTCGGGATAGCCCTCGCGGTGGGCCACACGGGCC
>OICB01000947.1_pt1 | contig 13802 bp, 9 predicted proteins | sample 1581121 | NCBI WGS metagenome assembly OICB01 (sample SAMEA3882544, study PRJEB24775) | human gut metagenome | biome: human-associated habitat; feature: intestine environment; material: feces | place: Netherlands | collected 2009/2010 | reverse complement strand
AAAGTCATCGGCACTTGACGGTAATTACTTATGACCAAAAACCTCTTTGCGTCACATTTTTACAACAATTATTGCAGAGAAAATTAATGCTATTGGAATGAAGAGAGTAACGAATGGCTAAACTGGCTAACCCGAATGACGAAAAATTCTGGAAAACAGCACGCAATTTCGTGAAGTGATTATTTTCGTCCCTAAGGAAACCTCATAGGATGCCTGCGGGTGCCTGAGACTTTCTGTTTTCAGGCTAACCGGGAATCAGAAAGACGAAGGCCCCGACCGATATTTCTATCAACCGAGGCCAACGAATGAACCTAGCAATTCAGATCTTAGCCTCTTACCCGCCATCCGGCAAGGAGAAAGGCTATGAAGCACAACCCTCTGGTGGTGTGTCTGCTCATTATCTGCATTACGATTCTGACATTCACACTCCTGACCCGACAAACGCTCTACGAACTGCGGTTCCGGGACGGTGATAAGGAGGTTGCTGCGCTCATGGCCTGCACGTCCAGGTAAGGGCAAGCGCGGGGATTTTCCCCGCGCATCTGACTAGCAGATTCATTTTCTCATGGCACCCCTTTTACACTTCAGTTAGTGCATGTTTTTTTCGAGGCACTAATAGAACCATCATTACAGACAAATTTGCCGCCTGCCGTACAGTGTGAGATCCCCCCTTTCGAACCAGAACAGGGTTTGCGCCCGGCATCGGCATAAAAGGAAACAAGCGTTCCCATAAACAAAATAAGTGCCAGTTTTTTCATATAACCTCCATGGTTTATCGAATCTTATGTTCGATTTGAACGTTATACGCTGGTTTATTTTGATACCGTTGATGAGATCAAAGATCGGGTGAATTGATTAAAAATAAGCCAGATGGACGTATGGGCAAGGATTATGGTTTTATTTGTCATACAAATAAATATAATAGGCGCTTCCGATGTAGACCCGTATTCTTCGCCTGTACCACGGGTCGGTTTTAGTACAGGCGTTTTCTTTAAATATCCTTCAGGAACGTTTACGCGGCATCATGCGTAGAAGTGTGTTGTCCTTCCAGAAATAGTGGTGTGCCAGTGCAGCCGCAGCGTGCAACCCGATGACAAAATATCCCAGATTCGCCAGCGTCTCATGCCACGACTTTAAGCTATCAACCCGTTCGAAATTGGCCTCTGAAGCGTAAGGCATCGTCAAACCAAACGCAAACCACGGGTTGCCCCGGTTATACATCATCACCAAACCAATCACTGGCAGCGCAATAAACAGGAGATAAATCACCAAATGTCCCAAATGCGCCAGTCCCGTCATCATCGGTTTTGGCTTAGGTATAATCGGCGGGGTTGGGTATTTCAGTCTTAACAAAAGACGAACCACCATCAGAACGAGAATTGAGATACCACAGGAAACATGAACCATGTTGATGAGTGGCCGATCGCTACGTGGGAAGAAACCACGAAACTCCATTGCGCAATACGCTGCGATAACCAGCAAAAAGACCAGCCAGTGAATGCTGATTTGTAACCTTGAGTATTTATTTTCCATAACATTTCCTGCTTTAACATAATTTTCCGTTAACATAACGGGCTTTTCTCAAAATTTCATTAAATATTGTTCACCCGTTTTCAGTACGTTACGTTTCACTGTAAGAATGGAGATTGCCCATCCCACAATCCTGGTCTAAGCCTGGAAAGGATCAATTTTCATCCGAATGTTCCTGACAGGAGAAAACCATGAGTAAAGTTGGTATTAACGGTTTTGGTCGTATCGGTCGACTGGTGTTGCGTCGATTACTTGAAGTCAAAAGCAACATAGACGTTGTCGCTATTAATGATCTCACTTCCCCAAAAATTCTCGCCTACCTGCTGAAACATGATTCAAACTACGGACCATTCCCCTGGAGCGTTGATTTTACGGAAGATTCACTTATCGTTGATGGGAAAAGTATCGCGGTTTACGCCGAAAAAGAGGCTAAAAATATTCCGTGGAAAGCGAAAGGTGCAGAAATCATTGTCGAATGTACTGGCTTTTATACCTCCGCCGAGAAATCGCAGGCGCATCTTGATGCTGGTGCGAAGAAGGTGTTGATTTCCGCCCCTGCCGGTGAAATGAAAACTATCGTTTATAACGTCAATGACGACACTCTGGATGGCAACGACACCATTGTTTCCGTGGCGTCATGCACCACTAACTGTCTTGCGCCGATGGCCAAAGCCTTGCATGACAGTTTCGGGATAGAAGTCGGCACGATGACGACCATTCATGCCTATACTGGCACCCAGTCACTGGTGGATGGCCCACGTGGTAAAGATTTACGTGCTTCACGCGCAGCGGCAGAAAATATCATTCCCCACACTACGGGGGCGGCAAAAGTCATTGGTCTGGTGATCCCGGAACTGAGCGGCAAACTGAAAGGTCATGCGCAACGCGTGCCGGTGAAAACAGGTTCGGTCACTGAGCTGGTGTCCATTCTCGGAAAAAAAGTGACTGCCGAAGAGGTGAATAACGCACTTAAACAAGCAACCACCAATAACGAGTCATTTGGTTATACCGATGAAGAAATAGTCTCTTCCGATATCATTGGCAGCCATTTCGGTTCGGTGTTTGATGCCACGCAAACGGAAATTACCGCCGTGGGCGATTTACAACTGGTGAAAACGGTCGCCTGGTACGATAACGAATATGGCTTCGTCACGCAGCTTATTCGCACCCTCGAAAAATTCGCTAAACTCTGACGCGCACAGGCGGAGGAAAAAACCTCCGCCTCTTTTACTCATTACGACTGTAAATAAACCACCTGGGTCTGCAGATATTCATGCAGGCCATGTTTACCATCTGCGCCGCCAATACCGGATTTACGCCATCCGGCGTGGAAGCCTTGCATAGCTTCGAAGTTTTCACGGTTGATGTAAGTTTCACCAAACTTCAGCCCTTTAATGGCTTTCATCGCGACGTTCAGATTTTGGGTATAGATTGATGAGGTCAGGCCGTAATCACTGTCATTAGCCATTGAGATAGCCTCTTCCAGCGTGTCAAATGCGACCACCGGCAGAACCGGGCCAAAGGTTTCCTCATGCATAATCGACATTTCCTGGCGAACATCCAGCAGCAATGTCGGCGGATAATAATATCCTTTCCCGTCTACTGCTTTGCCACCCAACGCCACTCTCGCCCCTTCTTCTACTGCGCGCGCCACTTTTTGCTCGACCCTTTCCAGCGCCGCGGCGTTAATCAACGGCCCCATCGCAATGTCGTTGCGTTCAGCGGGGTTACCAAATTGAACCGCCTGCATCGCTTCACCCAGCCGATTGACGAACTGATCATAAATGCCTTTCTGTACATAAACACGTTCTGCACAGTTACACACTTGCCCACTATTAATGACGCGTGAATCAACGATGGCTTTGACTGCCAGTTCAAGATCGGCATCGTCCATTACGATAGCTGGTGCTTTACCACCCAATTCCAGGCACACTTTGGTGATGTTTTTCGCCGCAGTCGCCATAATCTTCTCACCTGCAGAGACGCTGCCTGTCATACTGACCATTGCGACCTTTGGGTTACCCGCCAGTTCTTGCCCAACGGTTTCACCACGCCCCAGTACAAGGTTAAACACGCCGCGCGGAAGGCCTATTTCATCGACGATTTTGGCGAATGCAATCGCATTGTTTGGCGTAAATTCACTGGGTTTAATGACGATGGTATTACCGGTCAAAAGAGCGGGAGCCATTTTGCGGGCAATGAGGAAGAACGGGAAGTTCCACGGCAGAATGCCGGTAGTCACACCAAGCGCACGTTTAAACAAAAGAATATTTTCTCCTGGACGATCGCTTTGAATAATCTCGCCCTCGTAACGCCGTGCCCACTCCGCCATGTAATCGATATAGTCGGCAGTAAAAGCCACTTCGACTTCAGCCAGCTGCTGGATCTTGCCCCCTTCTTCAACAATCAGCGCACTGATTTCACTGGCGCGTTCGCGGATGCCAGCGGAGATTTTGCGCAACCAACTGGCGCGTTCAATAGCAGGCAACGCTTCCCATTCTGGTTGTGCACGTTCTGCTGCATCGATTGCCTTACGGGCATCCTCGGCCTGACCATCGGGTATGCGGGAAATGACAGCCTCTGTAGCAGGGTTTACCACATCAATCCATGCGTCTCCACGCCAGGTAACAAACTGTCCATCGATATACATAGGATGTTGAACGGGTACTGACATGGGCGACTCCTGTGATTTATATGTTTGTTTTCGGTGAATGCATTGTTAATTAACATCAATCATCAGAGAGACGGCATCGTGAAAGGACAATTCTGTGAAGGGCTTCATAAAAACAAGTGTAAAAGGAATAAAAGGCAGAAATAAAAGTCAGGAGTCATGCCCGTTTGCAAACAAGTGGTTCACAAACGGGCAATTTTTAACGTAACGAGCGACTTTCCATCGCCTCGATGAGCACCGCATCATGTTTCAGCGTTTGCCATGCATGGATGACTTCTGCCGGAAAATCAACGTGAACGATAAAATCTCGCCCGCGGGGACCGTAGCCATCGCTATCATCGCGTAAACGCGGCAGCTCGCCAGTGAGTAGTGAGAGATAACGCTCAACCGGCCATAATCCTTGTAACTGATTAATAAAGATTACACTGTCTGCGTTATTTCCTAACTGAGGAACGAATCCGGGATAACTTAACCAGCGTGGTGCATCGGGATTGTCCCCAGTCATACGGCGGAACGTCGCCATCGTGCGCCGCTGCATGGTGGGGTCCTGAACAACGATAGCCGTATGAACTCGTTCTACGGCCTGATTCAATAGCGCGATGCTAAAGCGTGCGTTTTCACCGCAGTTTGTTGACTGGTCTTCAATCCAGATTTTTTCATGCGGAATGTGCCAGAACTGATGAGCGATATCCGCCAGGATGGTCGCTTCTGCTCTGCCAGTGGTGCGGATAGTGTTGTAGTGCGGATGCTGTGCGATGGCGCTATACAAAAAAGTTGTCGAGTGACCGATACCACCACTAATCAGTAAAGGAATTTGCTGATCGCGAGCAATCTTACATGCCGCGTCGATAGTCGGCATAACCGCATTGCCTGCAAGGATCACGCAATCGGCCTGATACGGCACCTCACCGGAGAAATCATCCTGCGCCAGCCACTGTCCGATAACATTTATGGCATCTATAGTTGCCGGCGAAAGCGTCGGAAACGGGGTAATGTTCATGGTTCCTCCTTATCGTTCCCTTAAGAATACTGCGTGAGATAATAGTGAGAAGCGGAGCACTCTGAAAGGAGGAAGTCGTATGTCCTTAACCGCCACTCCGCAAGCCTGACATATCTTTTAAGGAAATGCTGTAGATAAACATTATTCATCTTGCAGCAGAGAATTGTATTTTTCTGAATTCCTGAATTTTTACCCTTACCGTTTTAGAATTAATAAAAAACCCGGCGCTAAATGCTTACCGGGTTTTTTCTTTATCAGGCAAATAGCAGGGTTAACCGCTAATCTGCTCCATCGCCTGCAAAATACGCTTATCTGAAATCGGATAAGGCGTACCAAGTTGTTGAGCGAAGTAACTAACGCGCAACTCTTCTATCATCCAACGGATCTCTTTCACGTCTTCATCCTCACGACGTGCGGGCGGCAGTTTGTTGATCCATTGCTGCCACGCCTGCTGGACGTTTTCGACTTTCAGCATCTGAGCACGGTCGCGATGTGGATCAACCGCCAGTTTTTCCAGCCGTTTTTCAATCGCCTGCAAATATCGCAGCGTGTCGCCCAGCCGTTTGAAGCCGTTACCAGTGACAAAACCGCGATATACCAACCCGCCCATCTGCGCTTTAATGTCAGAAAGCCCCAGTGCCATGGTCATATCCACCCGCCCTTTCAGACGTTTGTTGATATTGAACACCGCAGTGAGGATTTGCTCGACCTGCTTCGCAATATCCACCACCGTGTCATTCAGTTCGGCGCGCACTTTTTCATGCAGCGCAGCAAAGCCTTCTTCCGTCCAGACCGGGCCACCATTGGCGTCGATCAATTGATCCACACCGCAGGAGATACAGTCGTCGATCAGCTCCAGCACTTTGCCATACGGGTTAAAGTACAGTCCCAGCTTGGCTTTGTTCGGTAACTTTTCATGTAAATATTTGATTGGCGATGGAATATTCAGCAGCAGTAGACGGCGAAGACCGTTCCACATTGCCTGCTTTTGCTCCAGCGGGTTATCAAACAGTTTGATCGCCACACTGTCGCGCTCATCCACCAGCGCCGGCCACGCCTTCACTTTGTAGTTGCCACGCTTCTGTTCGTAGCTTTCCGGCAGCTGACCAAAACTCCAGATATGTAAGCCGCTCTGCTCGATACCGTCATCCGCCACCGCAGATAGCGTTTCCTGCACTTTGCCTTTCAGCGCATCTTTCAGATCTTGTAGCGAGCGCCCTTCTTTTAGCTTCTTGTTTTTGTCATCCACCACGCGGAAGGTAATTTTCAGGTGATCAGGCACCTGATCCCAGTGCCAGTCTTCGCGGTCAACGGTAACGCCGGTCATCCGCCGTAACTCGCGCTCAAGGCTGTCGAGCAACGGTAACTCCAGCGGTTTGACGCGGCCTAAAAACGCTTCGGCATAGTTTGGCGCGGGTACAAAATTACGGCGTACCGGTTTCGGCAACGATTTAATCAGAGCAATCACCAGTTCGCGGCGCAGACCGGGGATCTGCCATTCAAACCCGCTTTCCTCAACCTGGTTAAGTAACGGCAGCGGAATATGTACGGTCACACCGTCAGCATCCGCGCCGGGCTCAAACTGATAGCTCAAACGCAGCTTGAGATTGCCCTGATGCCAGAAGTTCGGGTAATCCAGCTTGCTGATTTTTTCTGCGCCCTCTTTGATCAACATGCTTTTTTCAAAGTTGAGCAAATCAGGGGTTTCGCGGCTGACTTTTTTCCACCAGCTGTCGAAGTGACGAGCGGAGATTACATCGTGGCTGATGCGCTGGTCGTAGAACTCAAACAACGTTTCGTCATCAACCAGAATATCGCGGCGACGTGATTTGTGTTCCAGCTCTTCCACTTCGGCCCGCAGTTTCAGGTTTTCACGGAAGAATGCGTGACGCGTCTGCCAGTCACCTTCCACCAGCGCATGGCGAATAAAGAGTTCACGGCATAACGCCGGATCGATCTGGCTGTAGTTGACCTTGCGCGCGGCAACAATCGGCAAACCATAAACAGTGACTTTTTCCGTTGCCATCACCGCGCCCTGCGCCCGTTCCCAGTGAGGTTCGCTGTAGGTGCGTTTAATCAAATGCTGAGCGACAGGCTCCACCCATTCCGGGTCGATACGCGCAGCAATGCGCCCCCACAGGCGGCTGGTTTCTACCAGTTCCGCCACCATTACCCATTTCGGCGGTTTTTTGAATAAACCAGAACCGGGAAAGATGGAGAAACGCGCGTTACGTGCGCCGGTATATTCTTGTTTATCGGCATCTTTCATGCCGATATGGGAAAGTAAACCCGTCAGCAACGCAATGTGAATTTCGCGATACTCCGCCGGTTCGCTGTTAACCGGAATGCCAAGTTCTTTCACCACCTGGCGCAACTGGGTGTAGATATCCTGCCATTCGCGCACGCGCAGATAGTTGAGATAATCGGTACGACACAGGCGACGGAAGGCGTTGGAAGAAAGCGCCTTTTGCTGCTCGCCAAGATAATTCCACAGATTCACAAACGCGAGGAAGTCAGACTCTTTGTCGTGGAAGCGACGATGTTTTTCGTCCGATGCCTGCTGTTTATCCATCGGACGCTCGCGCGGATCCTGAATGGAAAGCGCGGACGTGATAATCATCGCCTCACGCACGCAGCCATGTTTTTGCGCTTCCAGCACCATACGCGCCAGACGTGGATCGACAGGCAACTGCGAGAGCTGGCGACCGAGCGGCGTCAGTTTATAGGCGCTGGCCTGTTCATCCGTGGTGATCGCGCCCAGTTCTTCGAGCAGACGCACGCCATCCTGGATATTGCGTTTATCCGGTGCTTCGACAAACGGGAACGCAGCGATATCGCCCAGCCCCAGCGCGGTCATCTGCAAAATAACCGAGGCCAGGTTGGTACGCAGAATCTCCGGATCGGTAAACTCCGGGCGCGAGAGGAAATCGTCTTCGGAATAGAGACGAATACAGATCCCTTCGGACACACGACCACAGCGGCCTTTACGCTGATTGGCTGAAGCCTGTGAAATCGGCTCAATCGGCAAACGCTGCACTTTGGTGCGATAGCTGTAGCGGCTGATACGCGCTGTACCGGGGTCGATGACGTATTTAATCCCCGGTACGGTCAGCGACGTTTCCGCGACGTTGGTCGCCAGCACAATGCGCCGTCCGCTGTGCGACTGGAACACGCGGTTCTGTTCGCTGTTCGAAAGCCGCGCATAAAGCGGCAAGATTTCGGTATGGCGTAAGTTCAGCTTGTTCAGCGCATCGGCGGTATCGCGAATTTCCCGCTCACCACTCATAAAGATCAGAATGTCGCCAGGGCTTTCCTGGCTCAGTTCGTCTACGGCGTCAAAAATCGCCTGCAACTGATCGCGCTCGGTGTCATCGGCTTCTTCAACAATCGGTCGATAGCGCACTTCCACCGGATAGGTCCGACCGGAGACTTCGATAATCGGCGCATTATTAAAGTGGCGCGAAAAGCGTTCCGGGTCGATAGTCGCGGAAGTGATAATGATTTTTAGGTCAGGACGCCGCGGCAGCAACTCTTTCAAATAGCCGAGCAGAAAATCGATATTCAGGCTGCGTTCGTGCGCTTCGTCAATAATGATGGTGTCGTACTGCATCAGCAGGCGGTCTTGCTGGATCTCCGCCAGCAGGATCCCGTCGGTCATCAGCTTGACCATCGTGTTATCACTTACGTGATCGCTGAAACGCACTTTGTAACCGATGCAACCGCCCGGCTCCGTTTTCAGCTCTTCCGCAATACGGTTCGCCACCGTTCTAGCCGCCAGGCGACGCGGCTGGGTATGGCCGATCAGCCCTTTAATCCCGCGCCCCAGCTCCATACAGATTTTCGGTAACTGAGTCGTTTTACCAGAACCCGTTTCCCCGGCGACGATCACCACCTGGTGATCACGAATCGCTTCGAGAATGTCCTGTTTTTTCTGACTAACCGGTAAATTGTCAGGATAAGTAATTTCCGGTCGTGCCGCTTCACGCAGCAGGACTTTCCCTGCCGCCTGGTCAATCTCTTTCGCCATCTCCTGGAAAATGGCCTGTTGTGCATCAGGATTTTTAACCTTCTTCACGCCGTGCAGACGGCGAGAAAAACGCAGTCTGTCACGCAGCATCAGCGAATCCAGCCGCTGCTGCAAGGCCGTAAAGGTCAATTTTTGTTGTTCTGTCATAACGTTAGTGGGCAGTAGTCTGCCTGATTAATTTTCTTTTAAATGATAGATATAGAGTACCACATCGCGGCTTTCTATGCGTTGTTCAATAAATTCGAACATAGGCTTCGATTTATTGCGCAATCTCTGTGGCAGGATTGTGAATAAAGTGTCAGCAAGCAACGGGGCATCGCCCATTCAAACATCTATAAGGAAACACCATGAGCAAGGTATTAGTTCTTAAATCCAGCATCCTGGCAGGGTACTCTCAGTCTAATCAGTTGTCCGATTATTTTGTTGAACAATGGCGCGAAAAGCACTCCGCTGATGAAATCACCGTTCGCGACCTGGCTGCAAATCCGATTCCGGTACTGGATGGCGAACTGGTTGGCGCTCTGCGTCCGAGCGATGCGCCGCTGACTCCGCGTCAGCAGGAAGCTCTGGCGCTTTCCGATGAGCTGATTGCCGAGCTGAAAGCCCACGACGTTATCGTTATTGCGGCACCGATGTATAACTTCAACATCTCAACTCAGTTGAAAAACTATTTTGACCTGGTTGCACGCGCAGGCGTTACTTTCCGCTATACCGAGAACGGTCCGGAAGGTCTGGTAACGGGTAAAAAAGCCATCGTTATTACCAGCCGCGGTGGGATCCACAAAGATGGACCAACGGACCTGGTGACGCCGTATCTGTCCACGTTCCTCGGCTTTATCGGCATTACCGATGTGAAATTTGTCTTCGCCGAAGGGATCGCATACGGTCCGGAAATGGCAGCGAAAGCGCAGTCTGACGCGAAAGCGGCCATCGACAGCATTGTTGCTGCATAACCGGACACGATCTTGATGTGGACTGTAGTTCAGTCCACATCAAGATCCACTTACCTGTTTTCCCATAATTTCAGCATCGCTTTGTGATCTTCCTTAAGCACAATATGCGAACGTCTGGCTCGAATATAACTAATCGCTTCATCAACGGTTTTACAGTGTCCGTAACATAACAACCATGCCGCCACTACCAGCGCACTGCGCGATAATCCCAACGCGCAATGGACCAGAACGCTGCCTTGCTCTTCGCGTAATGTTTCCAGCATCGCCACGGCCTGTCGGAGCTCCCCCTCTTCCGGAACCACCAGATCCAGCATCGGTACACAGAAATAGAGTCGATCTTTTGTCGCTCGTCCGCGAGGGAATTCAAAGGTGACGTCCAGAACCGCATTCTGTGCCGGAATATGTCGTGGAAACGCCCCTAAATAAACACCAGCAGTCATTTTGCTCACCGGCTCCAGGCGACGACAAAACAAACGCATAGACAGCCACATCCCGATGCGCCAGGGCAATGTCAGCCAGTAAACGGCGGGCGGGAGTTTCCCCTGACTATCTTTCCCTGTTGTTATCGCGCCAAGCCCACCGTACCCACGGCCAATAATGAGTAGCGATAATACTGGCCAACATAACCAGACTGACCACCATAACTGAATCATCACCATTAGCTCCATCAACACAATGCACGAGCCCGCGCCTACGACATATGGCAGTGCTATTTTGATTCGACGTTGATCAGGTTTCTGATAATTCCAACGACGATCGACGGGCACCATCCAGTCAATCAACATACCTACCGCCAGCCCTGTGATGACATCAATAAAATGATGCTGCCAGGTCGTCAGAGTAGAAATTGCGATGAGTAAAAACCATCCGCCACAGACTTTACGCCACCTCTCAGCCAGATGCTGACGAAAGTGACGCCAAAGTAGCCAGCAGAGAATAATATGCAGCGAAGGAGACTGGTTATAAGGCAGATCAAACAGTTCAAGTTGCGAAAATAGCCATCCCGTCACCCCACTCACTTCAGGACGGATAAAACTAAACTTCAGCGGATAGAGCAAAAAACCGCAGCAGGCCATTACCGTTGCCAGAATAAGCCGGTGGACAAGTCGGCGCTGTTCGAATGTCGTGCTACAAACGAACAGCGAAAATCCATATAAAAGATCCAGACTCCAGTAAGGAACAATAGTCCAGGGAAGAAAAGGGATCGCCGTTTCCCAACCGAATACCTGACTGGGGATATCATGGCTGTTAAGGTCCTGAACCGCGGTGAACTGATTAAGAGATCCATAGGTGAAGAAGAAAAACGGGGCCAGCAACAATAACCAGCCAGCGCCTTGTAGCAATACGTTCCGACGTTCAGTTATCACGACGCACCGCCATCGAAACCGTAAAAATACCCCACTCATCAATCCGTTGTGTGCATTTATCAAATCCGGCATCACGCACGAGTGAATCCATCTCCCCTTGCGAACGCACGCGCATTACCCACGGTTTACCATCTTTATGACTGGTTAACACCCCGGCAATCAGCTCCAGTTGTGGGTGCCACGGCTGCCCGGTGTAGATGAGAATGCCACCCGGTTCGATGGCATTGGCAAGACCTGCGAGGGAGTTTTTTACCTGCTCATTTTCGGGAAAAAGCTCATACAGGCCAGAGACAATCGCCAGCGTAGGCCGCGGAGTTAACGCGCTGAGTTCCTCCGGGTTAAACGCATCGCCCTGTTCAAAACGCACCTGCCCAGACATTCCCCGTTGGGCAATCATCTCTTGCCCCTGTGCAACATTTAACTCACTGTAATCACGTAACAAAATATCGCATACGGCAGGTTCATTCTCCAGCGCATCCAGTACATAGCGCCCATGCCCTGCGGCAATGTCAACCACGCGGATGGCTAAACCTTTGGCGTGGAGATCGGCAACGGCTTGTTTAATCAGCATTTGTAAATGGGTTTTGCGCTGGCGAATACCGCGCCAGCCAACACTGTTCAGGTAGATTTTGTCGACTAAACGCCCGAATGCGTTACTACCTTGTGGTTGATTTTGATAGACATAATCCAGCGAACTGCCTGAATCAAAGCCGGTGCTCATTCCGAGATGCAGGCCCGCAGAGTGCGCCCCGAACAATTTCATCGCCATACGCATAAAGCGATACGCCAAATCAACCGGCAATAATGGCACGGGTCCACCAGAAAGTAGCCGCCATCGATCCGCTGATGGTCCTGTGCAGTCTTCATGCTGATAATCAAATTTTTGCGATTTGTTAGCATATAAATGACTAATAAAGCTTTGCATTTTTTCAAATGCCAGCGCCCTGTTCTCTTCACCCAACGTGTCGTGATAAAAGCCTGGCAGCAGATGCAGCTCTTTGAGAGGGCTACGTAAACGCTGATAAAAATCGATCTGCGGTTGGCGATGCACCACATAGTCATCGCCTGATATCAGAAGTTGCGTGGGGAGCGTAATCGCCGCCGCATCGCTAACAATACGTTCAGACGTTTTATAGAGATCGAGCAAGATATTGACGGCAATCGCCCGTGTGATCAGCGGATCATTATTGAAACTCGCCACCCGTTGCCGATCGTGGGTCAAATAGCGTCCTTTCACATAGGAATTAATAAAAAACAGACCACGCAGACGATGCCATAACGCCAGCGCAGGACGTGCCAGCGGCACATACAATTTAACCTTAAAGGCCGGAGAAGCCAGCACCAGCCCGCGAATTGCAGGCGCATAATCATGAACCCATGTGGCAACCAGCACTGCGCCGACGCTTTGCGCGATCACAACCACCTCTTCCAGTCCAACCTGGCTGTCGCTGGCAGCAAAACGGACAAATTCATCGACATCCTGCACTGAACGCGCAAGAGATGGGCTATAACCACGCGGCCCCGAAGTTTTTCCATGCCCCCGGGCATCCCATGCATAAAAAGCAGTATCTGGCATCGCCAGTTCATCAACGAGATGTTGTAGACGACCAGAATGTTCATGACCCCGATGAAATAAGACGATGACCTTTTTCGCCCCGGGCTGTAAAGCGGGCCAGTGCCGATAAAACAACGCTGTATTATCACTGGTGGTAAAAAAATGTTCCCCAGGGATGCGTGAATTTTCCATTTTCTCTATTTTCCTTCAGTAACAGCTGTAGCGAATAAAATAAAAAAATACCGGAGCGGTGAAAATTAATGAGTCAATCCTGTCAAGGAGTCCGCCATGTCCTGGTAATAGTTTTCCACTATCTTTAACACCAATATCTCGTTTGATGGCTGACATCACGACATCGCCGCAAAAACCACTAACACCAATTAACAAACCCGCTAATAATGCCTGTAATGTATTTAGCGGTGTCAGCAACGGTCCAATAATCAGTGACGCAATCATGGTGGTGATGACGCCCCCCACCAGACCTTCCAGCGTTTTTCCCGGGCTGACTTTGGGGACCACTTTTCTTCTGCCGCAGGATTTTCCCCATAAATACTGTGCAATATCGTTTGACTCGGTTAATGCCAAAAGAAATAACACCAGTAACGCCCCGCCCTGGATATTCATGGATGGAAACATTAATAACCAGGCGGCATGACTCAAGGCGAAAACGGTCATTATCCAGCCCCAAAAAATAGCGCT
>OICB01000946.1_pt1 | contig 13823 bp, 17 predicted proteins | sample 1581121 | NCBI WGS metagenome assembly OICB01 (sample SAMEA3882544, study PRJEB24775) | human gut metagenome | biome: human-associated habitat; feature: intestine environment; material: feces | place: Netherlands | collected 2009/2010 | reverse complement strand
GTATTCTTAGCGCCTATTCCAAGAATGAATGCCAGAAGTATTTTGACTATCTGGAACGGCTGCGTCAAAGCGGCGAAACAAATATGTACGGAGCCGTACCATACTTGCAGGAAGAATTTCCGGAGCTGCGATATTCGCCGGAACGGGCAAGAAAAATTCTGTTGGCGTGGTTCGGCACATTTCGAGAGAAGGAGGCGGATACAAAATGCTGAAGCCCTACCGGACAGTTCAGGATGTTCTTTCCTCTCCGTGGGCGCAGGTGCAGAGAGTGAAACGTAGTCCGCAACAGACAGACCGCGTTTTGCGCTCGACCAAACTGGAGGATAGCATTTACCGAGATCTGCGCATGGAGGATACGGGTATGGACGAGATCGAGAACAGCGCAGGCGAAAAGCTGCGCTCTTTTCCAGCGCTCTCGCGGGATATTTTCCAGTCCTTTTATTCCCTGATGCCCCGGCGCAACGCGGACGATGACCTCTCAGTAGCGGCGAGGAAGATCAACATGCCGATTCTGGAGCACATCACCCAAAGCGAAGACTACCCTACGCTCAAGGCGGTGTGTGAGGGTCGGGAGCTTCCGGCCTATGAAGCGGCGGCAGAGTTTACTGCCCAGACCTCGGGAGAACTGGACGAGTTGTTGTCCAAATTAGGCGGAAAACCCGGTGCTGTGCAGACGCTGGAAAAGCTGGAGCAAGCAGAGAAAACCGCAGAGGACAAGCTCGCGGCACTGCTGGAGCAGCTTCGTGGGGCTCCGCAGGACGATCCGGCTCTGAGTGCCGCTGTGGTAAAAGCCGCCAATGACGCCGAGAGCAAACGGCGGCAGGCAGATGCGGTCAATAAGCTCGTTGACGCTGGCCTTGCGCAGAATCAGGCAGAAGCCGGTGCGCTGATCGCCCGCGCGGTGTCTGCTGCCGCGGAAAGGGCGGAAGAGGTACAGACGATCCTCGGCGCATGGAGCGACGCTCCCGGTGATATGCGGATGACAGACGCGAATGCGGCGCTTTTGGAGCGTGTGCGCGATAGTAAAACGCTGCAGGACATTTCCCGCTATCTGGGGCGTTTCCGGGAAATTTTTGCGCAGGGCAAGCGCAATGGCTATGCCTATGGCCGCGGGGAAAAATATGCGTTGGAGTTGGGAAACGATCTATCTCGCGCACTGACCTCCGAGCTTGCCATGCTTGCTGTGCCGGAAACGCTGTCGTTGTTCCTGCGGAAGTATCAGCACCGGCAGATCAAGCAATACCGTCGGCGGGAGCCGGTCTATAAGGGCGCGGGTGATATCATCTGCTGCCTGGATGAATCCGGCTCTACTGTGGGAGATCTGGCCGCGTGGGGAAAAGCTGTTGCCCTGACGCTGCTGGAGATTGCGCAGAGCGAGGGGCGGAAATTCGCTCTTGTTCATTTCTCTGGCCCCGGCCGCTTTCAAACGGATGCATTTCTTCCCAGGCAGTCTTCTCTTGAAGAGAAGCTGCATGCGGCGGAAACCTTCTTGGGCGGCGGCACGGATTTTCAGACGCCGCTTGCGGAGGCGGAACGCCTTATGCGGGAGGGCGGCTTTGAAAATGCTGACATCGCGTTTATTACGGACGGTGAGTGTTCACTGCCAGGAACCTGTGTGGAGATGCTGCAAAAGGCGCAATCAGAGCTTCGCTTCACCGTCACAGGGATTCTGCTGGATGAGGGAAACGCCGGCATGGATTTCAGCCTGAAACCCTTTTGCCAGAATATTTACCGCACCAGTGAACTGACCGGGGATCAGATCGTCTGGGAAATTGTGTTGGATCGCGTATGATATTGGTTGCGCGCAGAAAGGAAACAGGCTATAATATTATGAAATATAAGGATGAAGGAGGACGGTTATGCAGACTCTTTACCATGGAAGCAGAGTGGTTGTGGAACAACCCGAGATCCGCATTCAAAAATTCCATAAGGATTTTTACTGGGGCTTTTACTGCACCTCCTATGAACAGCAGGCGCTGCGCTGGGCAACGCGCTTTGGAAAAGCTGGAGTCGTCAACGTCTATTCCTTCGATGACCAGACCGAACTCAAGATCAAGCGCTTCCTGGAAATGAGCGATGAATGGTTGGATTTTATTGCGGCATGCCGGAATGGAGTTCCCCATGACTATGATGTGGTGGAAGGCCCGATGGCGGACGATACCATCTTCAATTATGTGCAGAGCTTTTTGGATGGTGAGATCTCCAGAGCTGCTTTCTGGGAGTTGGCAAAATTCAAGTATCCCACCCATCAGATCAGCTTCCACACTGCACGTGCTCTCGCTGCACTGAAATTCGAAAGGAGCTATGTTGCCAATGTGCAAGAGAAACAATGACGCGCTCTTTTTCACCTGTTCTCTGATCGAACAGCTTGGCCGCTCCCTTCACATGCGGCGCGGTAAGGTGGCTGCGGAACTGGGCAAGGCCGGCATTCAGACGCTCTACCGCAATGCAGACATTCTGCACTGTGAGCCGATCGAAAAGGTCGCGGACGATGTGATCACGGAATTTTCACTGCAAGGCGGGAATTTTGACAATCTTGCCGAGGCAAGATATACAGTCCCCGATGTGTGGACGATGGGAAAGGTCTATGCAAGGCTCATCGAGGATGTGTCCGATGAGGACAACATCGTAGAAACCATCTTGCAGGTCTTTACCTCCTGGATCGACAGTCTGCTTTCGGACTATAATGCTGCCTTCTATTATCAGCCCCGCGATTATATTGCGGAGTGCTACCGGCAGAAAACGGTCCTGGACGGTTGAGAGGAACGAAAAAGGCGATGGTTTTCTATCGCAACACTTATAATAGTAGAGGCGGGAACATCATTGAAGATGTTCCCGCCTTGTGCGTCTATTTGTCATCGTCTCTGTACATCTCCCATAAGCGCCCAGCCATCATCGGCCCAGATATTTCTCCGCCGATCTAGCAAAAGATTTGGGATAAAATATTTTGTGAGAACTGGCAAAACCCTGTGAAACAGCGCATTACACCGCATTTCCTGACAACAAGGCCCTCAAATTACTACGAATTTACTACTATACGGCATTGGCACAGGTGATGGGGAGATCGTAACGGTGGCTCTCTCCCAGCTCGGCAATGTAGGCGGTCGGCCCTATTGGTCCTGGTATGGCTTCGAGAGCCGGGTGGATTGGTGCGCCTGCTTTGTTTCCTGGTGCGCCAACGAGTGCGGCTATCTGGACACCGGCGTCATCCCAAGGTTCGCAAGCTGCTCCATCGGCCTCCAGTGCTTCCGGGAGAGAGAACTGCGGCGGGACCGCAGCTATGAGCCGCGCCCCGGCGACCTGATCTTTTTCGATTGGGATGATGAGGACGAAGGCCAGGACGGAGCTGCGGACCATGTAGGCATTGTGGAAAAGGCGGATGGCGGGATTGTCTATACCGTGGAAGGAAACTCTGGCGATAGTTGCCGGGAAAATCGCTATGCCATAGGCCATTATGAGATTTACGGGTACGGCACACCGACTTATTAAAAGGGGAACAGCCTGTGACTGTCCCTACATAGTGAAATAATATCCCTACTTATATTTAAAAATATCAGCATTTGTCATCTACTGTAACTGAATATTATGTGATATAATTCTTAAGGGTGGGCCAGGGCAATTTCTCAAAGACTTTACCGCCATCCAAACAGGCCGGCACCGCCCGCAACCGCTTTTCCACGGTGTGATCTTTTCTCATGACGGAACCTCCCGTCTCTTGTCTGGAGGTTCTGTCATGATACGCCTTCACCCAGTCCAATACCCGATTTTCCGAGCACAGTTGATACTTTTCCGCAATGGACATAGAACTGCCCTGGCCCGACAGATATTCCCCCACCACCCTGCGCTTTACTCCCCAACTGTACTGACACTTGGCCTGGTTTCCATTTTCCCGCAGCCCGGAAGCACCCTCGGAACGATACCGGCTGATCCAGTTTTCCATGGTGGAATGGCCTAACCTTGCCTCCCGCGCTGCCTCCCGCATCCGTAGCCGTCCTGCAAGGTATTCCTCCACCAGCGAGACCTTTTCTTCCGATGCAAGCTCTTTCCGCTTTCTCATCTGTGCTCTCTCCGCTGTGATTTCCTTGTCTGTCTTATTGGGAGCATATCAAAGTGTTCCGCAGCTGTTTGCGATATTTTGAAACTCAGTACCCCAAAATGAACAATTGGATATAGTAAACAAAATAGCAGGATTATGTTTTATGGTGAAAATAAAGGGAGATCGTTCTATGTTCATATATCTAGCTATAATCGACTCTCCGGAGGGGAAACTAAAATTTGAGGTCATATATGAGCGGTACAAAGGCCTGATGTTCTATACGGCAAATAGCGTGCTGGGAGATACACGGGATTCTGAGGATATAGTTCATGACGCTTTTTTAAAGATAATAGAAATAATTGATGAGATTGATGATCCAAAGAGTCCCCAAACGAGATATTTAATCGTTACTATAACTGAAAACAAAGCAATTGACCTATACCGAAAGCGAAAAGCAAAAACAGTTGTTCTTTTTGAGGAAGAGTACATAGGGGTTCCAGAACAGTCCATGATTAATCAGATTGAGGAAAATGACCGGCTGGTTAAAGCCATTGCATTGTTGCCGGGAAAATATCGCGAAGTACTCTTATTGAAATACTCACATGGATATTCTATGGACGAAATTGCTATGATTCTTTCTATGTCGAAAGAAAATGTAAAAAAGATCATCCAACGGGCCAGAAAAAAGTTGGAAAAACAATTGAGCGAGGAGGCGTAGCATATGAAAATCACAGAAGAAATGCTATATAAGTGCGCTCCGAAGGCGGAAAAGCTTTGGCTCAGTTCACTTCCGCCTGATAATCAAATTCCGGAGCATAAATTCTCCCGGCGCTTTGAGCGGAAGATGAGACGGCTCATTCGGGAGCAGCGACGCTCACTGCCAATGAGAAAGGCCCTGCAAATTGCCCGGCAGACAGCCGCTGCGATCTTAATTGCAGCAACCCTTAGTTTCTCTTGTCTGATGACAGTTGAGGCCTATCGAGCCAAGTTCATAGAGGTTATTACTGAGGTGTTATACGACTTGACACACTTCAGTTTCTTCTCTTCCTGGCAGGATGACACGGAATTGGCCGAAATTGAGTTTAGCTATCTTCCAGAAGGAATAAATGAAGTCCGCCGCGAGACCTTGTCCGAACCACAAAGCCAAACGATCTATTTTGAAAACTCAGAGGGCCGGCAATTAAAATTCAGGCAGCAGTTAGTCACTGACAGTACCGGCCTGGATATTATTCTGGATACCGAAGATAGTACGACAACAACAGTTCCCTTTGGCGACTACAACGCTTCTCTTATTATAAAAGAAGGTAGTTCAATTTTGATGTGGGAAGATGATCCATATCTAATGCTTCTGACTGGTGATTTCCCGTCAGAGGAAATTATCAAAATTGCTAACGGAATAACCATATCGAAATAATTCCTACTTTTGAGAAAAAACAAATTTTGAGTGTCCCCAAATCGCCTCCTTCTTCGTTACTGTAATTGGAACAGGAAGGAGGTGATTCTTATGTTCAAACAGGTTTCAAAGCAGTTGCTCTGTCTGCTCTGCGCTGTTATCTGCACATGTGCGCTTTCCTCTCCGTGTATGGCAGCTGATATATCTTCGATAGAAGATGGTGTTATCGAGCTTAGGATGACGAATATCAACGATGCTCAATGCGCAATTTCTGTTAAAAACGGAACAGCTGCTGCAAGCGCCAATGTAGGTGGTAAACGCGGTGCTGAAAAATGCAAAATTGTCCTGAAGATTCAGGAACAGCAAGGGAGCCGCTGGGTCACATTGGATTCGTGGACGGTCGAAGAAGATGGACGCAACGCTTCGATTAACGGATCGGTCGATGCAAAGAGCGGTAAAACCTATCGGGCACAGGCTACGGTTACAGTTTGGCTTGATGGCAAAGCAGAAAGCAAGACCATTACAACTACAGGTAAGACAGCATAATTCCTGATAACTGGATCACTTAGGAACGCTTGTCATGGTCTGCATACGCAGACCACCAAGATATATCTTGGTGGATTTTATAGATTTTGCACATGGATGATTCGGACTGAACAAATAGAAGGAGGACAAATAGTATGGCAAACGAGAATAAGGGAATTACATTGGCGCAAATCCGTAGCGGAGCCAAAGAATTTGTACTCGATAACAGCACTGTTTCTGACGATATTAGAGCGGTGCAGGTAGCATTACGGGTGTTGGGATATTGGGGAAGCCCTAACAACCCGGACGGATCATTCGGATCCTATTCTGTTGCTGCTACTCGCGGGTATCAAAAAGAGAATGGTATTTCCGTCACAGGGAGAATGAACAAAGCGACCCTTACTCATATTGAAAAATCGACTGGAGTCCTTTATGCCGGTCATAAGACTACACCCAGCGTAAGTTATATTTCAAAAGGTTTGGACTATGCGAAACTTAATGATACAGGTGCAGCGATTACAACAATAACAACAAAACTTAAAAATTTAGGTTTTTTGACGGCGAGCAAAAGTACATTTGACTCTACCGTTAGAACTGCTGTGGGAAATTTTCAAAGCCAATATGGTCTGTCGAAAGATTATACCGTTGGACAGGGAACATATGCTGCGTTACTGAATCCGAGCGCAGCGAATTGGTTCTCAAATGGAAAGGTTTCTCTTACAGCAGGAATGCTGGCACGCTGTGGTTTTAGCTGCACTTTATTACTCCCAACGTTTGTAACAAAGTTAAATGCAGCAATGAATAACTATGGAATTAACACTAAGGGAAAAGCGCGTCATTTTCTGGCGCAGGTTCGCGCTGAAACAGCCAATGGTTATGGTATTATTGAAGGGGGGTATAAAGCTGGTGACGGCGTTTATAACAGAAGTGCGTTAAGAAGTTATTCTCCATTTGGAGGTGCTGGCTTTTTACATCTCACACACGACTATGCCTATGAAGAATTTGGAAAGCTGATGGGAGATGCTCGAATTTATGATCCACCCAAATATGCGATGCAGCATGTAGCGATTGCTTATCCGGATAAAAGCGCAGGTTGGTTCTGGAAGGAAAAAAAGAAGATTGACTCCAGTGTTAATTGGAACAGTGACAGTGATACGATTGGGAAAAAGGTGACAGGGCTTGTGTTTGGAGATGAAACAGACTGGACTAAACGCCGAAAGGCGTACTATGAGACTATTTGTAAGGTATTGCTGTAATGAAGAAAGTTGATCTTCTTGGGTTGACACTATTTACATTAATGACAATGTCCACATTGGGCGGAATTCTTAGCGGATGTCGGGATAGAACAAATGAACCGCAACAGAAGGGAGTTGTAAAAACAAATGCGCAAGAAATAGATTTGCCGTTATACTATCCCGGAACAAGTGATAATACTGAAGTTAAAGAAGCTATTGTGCTCCGATATTATGGACATTGTAGAACAGAAAATGGGCAGAGAATTTATGATATTTCTATGATTTACCATCGGCCCATAACTCCTGAAGACTACGAGCAACAGTACAAAATTGTCATAAATTTTTATGATCTTGTATCTCATGAAAATCTTCAGACAATATCCTATATTCCCCCGCTGGGTATGGACCCAGGGTCAATTAAATGCGGATTATCCATCGTAGATGTAAATGCAGACGGATATGATGATTTTATTCTTGATTTAGGTTTGTTTGGGCACGTGTACCATTCCGCATGTTTTGTTCATAGTCCTGGCGGAACCTATGCCGAAGTAGCTGGATTTGACAATTTGCCATACCCAGAATACGACGCAAATGATGGAACTTTTACTGTGGAAGAACCTGGCGAATTTGGATACCAAAAGTATTTGATTATGGAAGATGAGTTACTTCCGGCCAATTGAGTATCAGGTTATAAAAAACAAGATTTTATCGTTCCTTTCGGATGGGACAGACTCAATCAAGCAAACTGTTACACAATAAGCAATTATGTTCGTACGCTAATCTGTGGCGGTTTTGAGTCATTCAAGACCGCGCCTTGGCGGGACATTGATTGGCAACGGGATGATATCCCTCTACTATCACAATAATGTTTTCTACAAGTTTCTTCGTTATAAATCCTCATAAAATATTATCCTAGCCCTATACGGCACCCAACGATTTATATAATATTGATGGAATAAAGGAGGTGCAAAATGAACGTCCAGAAGAAATTTACGCGCTATATCCTTGCCTTTTGTTTGATCGCCTTAGTTCTTTGTACTGCAGCACTTGCGAAGGAAGTAGAATATTCTAAAAAGCTTGTGAACGGAAACGATTACACATATGTGACTCAGGCCACAAAAGAAACCAGAAGCAGCACAGCTGCGGTGCATATTACAAACATTGACAAGGCGGATGGGTATGATTCCTTATATAGCTATCTATGGGTAAAGGCTACTAGCGATGGAACCGGTACACAGATTGTTAAAGGTAGTTCCTACGATGTTGCAATTCCTTCGTCATATCAGGCTAAGGGTAGTATCGTTGAAATGTATGCTAAAGGAAACATCCCGTTTTTGGACTGTACGATTACTGGATATTGGAATGTCCACTAATAGTATGGTTTCTTGTCAATAAGTTCAACGCAAAATAATAAATCGTTGGGTGCCGTTAGTGGGGCATTATTGGAGGAAAAATAATGTTTAGAGCATTAAAGGCACAGTTTTTAGTATTAGCTCATCATACACCTTTCTGGATCTCTGCCATATCCCTGTTTAGTTATTCTGTGTTTGCGTTTTATGTAGAACTATTTACCTATAAAGGAGTAGAACTGAGTACCATACCAGATGCAAATGCACTCTTTCTCTTACTACATAATTCGCGGTTTTATCCTTTCTATGCAACGCTTGCTTCGTTGTTGCTTGTTTTACCATTTTCTACCTCCTATGTGACAGAAAATAAGCGGGGGGCAATTTGGCCCGTCATCAATCGCTTAGGGCGTAAGAATTATTTTCTATCTAAAACTATAGTGTGTTATATAGCTACATTTTCTGTTTTCTTCGGATCGTTGCTTATCAATTTATTTCTTTGTAATATTGCTTTTCCCCATAACTGCAATGTCTTATTTGGCGAATACAATATGCCCAACTATTTTAGGACATTATTGGGTACTAATCTTCTATATCGGTCTGTAATGCCAGAACACCCTTTCTTGAAATTGTATATTTATAGTCCTCTGCTATACAATGTCTTTTACGCTTTATTATTCGCTTCACTTATGGCATTTCTGAGTACTATTGTAATTTCATTTTCTTATCTCTACAGCAAAAAACTATATGTTCTCTTTTTCCCAATCTTCATATTCTTGTATATTTCTCAAGCCCTTCAGTTCGCAGCCCTGAACAATGCGCTGCAGAATGGCGGAGATGAGTTTTTAAACTTTAATGTCTTTGATTATGTTACTCCTATGGCGACTACTGGTCAGTCAATTTATTTTATTTTGTGCTTTATAGCCATCACTTTGATATTCATTGTCATCTCACATATTATTGTGGTGAGAAGGGAATAAAATGATGGTCAGTTGTAAAAGAACGTTATCTTTTTTTATCATTATCCCTACAACAATTTTGGCGTCTATTTACCGACTTGTGGGCGCAACAACAGCAACTCCTATTCAAAGAATTGTATGGTATAACATAGTCGGAAATATAAGCTATGATAGTTTAGAAAATTTGGCTTATGCATATAAAAATTCTGTGTATATCATTCTGTTCGTATTATTATATGGAACATACATAAGCAGCTACTTTGATTCGGGAAGTTCCTATTACTTTATAAGAGTACATTCTCGGACGAAGTGGTTGGCCCAAAAAAGCCTCAGTTTAGCTTGCTTGTCATTTTCCTATTCTATACTATTAATCATTACAAATATCCTTATTGCATGCAAGTCATCCTCCGCAGTAATGAACCTTGATGATTTGTATAGCGGAATATATTTGTCAATATATATTTTTCTTGTCATTTTCTTGTTTTCATATATTGCTAATGAATTCTCGCTTTACCTTAGCGATGTGTTCTCATTACTAGGTGTTATTATACTTATTTTAATATCAATAATGTTTGCGGTGGCCGGTTTTGGTACTGATTTTTTGTTTCTTATCAATCCTTTTTATATGAAAAATACCGAGTTTATTCACCTAACACAAAAAATCGTAGTTCTCATGTTTGAAAATGTAATTGTTATTGTAATAGGGATGATACTCATAAGAAAAAAAGAAATTTGGAATGTTGATGTTGAGTAATATTAGGCAAGGAATGAAATATGAATAGACTAACTATTACCGAAATATCCAAAAAAATAAAGAAAAAAGAAGTTTTGAACAATATATCATTTGAACTATGTGGATCACAGATTACAGGAGTTGTAGGTGAAAATGGTTCTGGCAAAACGACTTTATTTAGGATAATATCAGGTTTAGTTACTCCCAGCAGTGGTTATCTCAGCTGGAACGGGGAAAAAATATCAAGACATAAAGACGCACCTAGAATCGGAATAGTTCTTGATAATGTGTCATTATTTCCTGAGTTATCTGCACTCCAAAATCTTATGTTATTATCTAGAATCAATTCTATTGTCACCATGCAGGAAGTGCGTGAAGTGATTTCCCTTGTAGGTTTAGATCCAGATAATCCTCTTCATTTTAGCAAGTTTTCACTAGGAATGAAACAACGATTGCTTCTGGCACAAGCGATAATGGAGAAGCCAGATATCTTGCTACTAGATGAAGCAACTAATGGAATTGATGCAGATGGGCTAGAACTGTACTACAAAATTATTAAGTCAGAGGCACAGAGAGGAGCTATTGTATTTCTTTCAAGTCACAGAGCGGTTGATATTGCACGTTTGTGCGACAAGGTTATCTATATGCGCCAAGGAGAAATTTTGGATGAACAATAAAGCAAAATATGTAAGCATCATTCTTTCACTATGGTTTCTCTTTTCTGTCGGGATTGGTCTAATATGGAAAAACTCTTTGAAAGACTGTGGCCTTGCTCGCCTCACATCGTTCACAGATATTATGCACGGCCAAATTGGGTTGGAGTATGCATGGGGCCAACACGAAATTGATAGCGAAGGATTCCTTGACTCTCTTGTACATGATTCACAGGAATATATAAACGAACTAATTGCAGCGCCGATTATTGTTAAGGGAAAGCCCACCGGAAATCTCTTACAAACTACAGGTAGCTTAGGCCAAGAAATTCAGATCTTAGAAATTTTGAGCGGTGCAGACTATATACAACTTGAGAAATATTATATTTATCAGTACTATGGATTACATATTAAAAACAACAAAATTTCATATATGAACGCACTAAACTTAGCTGATCCAGAGTGTGAGTATCTCTTCTTTTTATTTCCCTCTGAACTTAATGACCACACAGAAGAGAAATCGTTTTATATTACATCTTTGCTGGGATATATCAATATCTCTATACCCACAACACAAACTATAGTCAAACCAATAGATCAAACCAGCCTTGAGGATATCAGAGGACTTGATTTTTTATCTTGCTCTAAAGAAATCACTTTTGCCATGAATAATATTAAGAAAGAGGTTATGGCCCTTTTGACTGAATAGCAATTTTTGTGTAGTTTAGTATCGCCATTTGAAACGGCGTTTGCATTAAGAAAGGGGGGATATTGATTTTAAAAACAAAATGTAGGCAAGCCACGAGGATAATTGACGAAAGGAGATAACCATGAAACAAAAGATTAGAAAATTCATATCATTGCTTCTCGTATCCCTGTTTCTCTTTAACACCTCCACGTTTGCGGCCGAGATCACAAGTGATAGCAGTGACACAAATTCTGCTACCACACAGGCTTCGGCCCGAAAAGCAATCGTAATCATCCCTGGAATCAGCGGGTCAACATTAAGAAATGCAGATACTAAAGATGTGGTATGGCTACATGCAACAAGACATCAACAGTTAGTTTGTACGGAAACTGGTGCAACAAATTACAACATTGAATCTTTTAATGACGATAATTACGGCACATTTGATACTTATAAAACACTATACAATAGTCTCCGCAATGCTTTTGAAGATGAATATGAAATAATCTTTTTTGACTACGATTGGCGTATGTCAAACACTACTACTGCGTCCAATCTGGCCACAGAGCTTGCTCCATATTCTGAGGTAGTGTTAGTTGCTCACAGCATGGGAGGACTGGTTGCTGGGCGTTACCTAACATCCAGTGCAACAAATAGAAACAAAGTATCTGCTTTCATTTCTTTGGGGACTCCGTATGTCGGGGCTGCAAAGACCATTCAAGCGATGGAGAGCGGAGAATTCCTGGATGTGTTTATTATTGGGGATCTTGATATTGTCAAAAGTTCGGTGAAAAATATCTGCACGACTATCAACGGAGCATTTCAATTGCTGCCAACCAGCAACTATTACTCCAAGACAAGCACATATCCAATTGCCGTTGGAAGTACAAACTATTCGTCAACTCAAGCACTTTCGTTTATGAAGTCGCGGAGCTGGGGGAAAAAGCAGGACGGGTCCGCAAAGCCCATGTTTACAACGGCCAGTACATTCCATAACTCAATGTTCTATAATGACAAACACGCAACTGAACTTTCTGGTATACCGACTTGGACGTTTGCTGGGACTGGATTAGATACTGTATCAACGGTAAAATACACAACATCTGGTGCAACGACAACACCCGCTACTTCAAATGCTGGAGATGGAACTGTGTTAGTAAAAAGTGCCGGTTATGGCACTCCAGATTACACATACAGTGGAGTAAGTCATATTTCTCTTGCTAAAAATAGCACGGTAATTTCTCGTGTTATAAGTTGCATTTCTTCGGCCACTGGGGCAACTGCAAGGGCATCATCAGTTTTACCTACAGCAGATACAGATACAAGAGAATATACAGCTGATGAATTGGAATTCAATGACCGTGGCTGGCTCTTAAATGAAGACACAAAACGTATCAATGTGGTGTCGTCCAACAACGATATTGATATTTCCATAAACGGAAAACCGATTATCGTACGTGGTGATCAATTATTTGTGACCGATAGCAATGGATGTGAGGAATATGTCGGTATGACTTGCACATTCAATGAAAATGGTGAAACTCTTTTTACACTTATTGATGACGACTATGATATTCAGATTGATTCGGACACCGATAGTATCCGTGTTGAGTATGTAGATGCGGGGTATTACGAAAAGGTTGTTGAATATTCGGATCTTTTGCAGGGTACCGTATATCAACTTACTGTAAAGAATCATCAGCTTATGGACACAAATTGTCATAGTCAAGCTATTAATTCTGCAAATGTCCAGAGTATTGACGTTGCACCAACCCATGTGGCGACACCAACTGAACTCTCAACATTGAATGATGGTTGAACCAGAAAAATTCAATGATGGCTATAATTCTTTTGATCTTCTCCACTTGCTTGGTGGGACAGCTAATTCTAAACTTTTGCACGAGAAAACGAGTTATCAAGCATAGTATCCTTTTTCTCATTATTATGACAGCGGCTATAGCAGTCCTTTTAGCATTTGGTTTCTGGGGAGAAGATGGATTCTTTAGAGGCGAACTAATTGCAGCTAGTTTCCTTATGATAGCTGATTGTTTTGCTTTAATAGGTATAGGTATTGCGCATTTAGTTTATTACATCGTAAAAAACAAAAAATAAACGTATTATCAAGAGGGCCGGAGAAGCGATTCTCTGGCCCTCGGTATATAAAGATGGTCCTTGTACCGAGTATAAATAAAGGTATAGCCGTAACCGTCAAACCTAACCGCGCATAGACACACATGAGACAATAGTAGAGGAAC
>OICB01000934.1_pt1 | contig 13942 bp, 10 predicted proteins | sample 1581121 | NCBI WGS metagenome assembly OICB01 (sample SAMEA3882544, study PRJEB24775) | human gut metagenome | biome: human-associated habitat; feature: intestine environment; material: feces | place: Netherlands | collected 2009/2010 | reverse complement strand
GTCGGTGTGATCCTTTCCGGTGGTCAGGCTCCTGGTGGTCATAACGTGATTGCAGGTCTGTTCGACGGTATCAAGATCGAGGTTCAAGAAGGACTGGCCGCGACCGATAAAGTCCGGGGCGCAGCTATTGACCCGAATAAGAAATAAAAGAAAGATTGTATGATGAGAAGAAACTTATATATACTGGCAATCGCTTCCCTCCTGTCCGGAAACTATGTTTTCGCTCAGGATGCGGTGAAGCAATGGAGTCTGGAGGAGTGCATCCAATATGCCATCGAGCATAATATCGACTTAAAGCAAAAGGAGCAGGAACAGGAAAGCCGAAAGGTAGACTTACATACCAGCAAATACAGTTGGCTCCCGGCCCTAAATGGCAGTCTTGGACAGAGCTTCCAGTTCGGACGCTCCACGTCTAAATCCGGGGTGATCGTGGACCAGAACGCCGCCAATTCCACATTGGGGATCAATCTGGACATGCCTTTATTTGACGGGTTAAAAATACCGAACGATATCGCCGCCCGCAAACTTGATCTAAAAGCGTCTATCGAGAACTTGAATAAGGCGAGAGAAGACCTATCCATCAATATAGCTTCCTACTACCTGCAAGTACTTTATAATAAAGAGTTACTGAAAATAGCGCAACTACAAGTGGAACTAGACAAGGAGCAGGTGAATAAAACAGAGGCCATGGTGAACGCCGGAAAGGTGCCACTTTCCCAACTGTATGATATCAAAGCCCAATTAGCGAAAGATGAGGTCACGCTTACCGAGTCGCAAAACAATGTGAACCTCGCTTTACTGGATCTGGCGCAAAGTCTGGAACTAGAGCGAAGCGATCGGAGTTTCGATATACAGACTCCTGTAATTGAAGATGCGGTGGCTGATAATATGAGTAGCATCCTACCTCCGGAAAACATTTACGATCATGCGGTTACGTTCAAGCCTCAGATCAAGGAACAACAGTATTTGCTAGAGAGCCAAAAGAAAATGTTGCGTGTCGCGCAAGCGGGCTATTACCCCAAGTTAAATTTCGGGGCTAGTTACAGCAATGGATATTATCATTCTACTTCCGGAGGTGAATTTGCCGATACTCGTTCCTTTAGCGAGCAGTTTAAGCAGAATGGGCAAAAGATCGTCGGATTCTCATTGAGCATTCCACTTTTCAACCGCTTCCAAGTACGCAATAGCGTTCGTACCGCAAGGATCAACATTATCAACCGGGAATTGCTGATGGAAAATACAAAGAAAACGTTATACAAGGAAATCCAGCAAGCGTACTACAACGCAACGGCTTCCCAAGAGAAATATACGGCTTCCGACAAATCCGTCACGGCGAGCAAGGAAGCGTTCAATTATGCCCAAGAGCGTTACAACGCAGGTAAAAGCACTGTCTTTGAATTTAATGAGGCTAAAACAAAATACGCGCAAAGTCTAGCGGAACAGGCACAGGCCAAATATGATTTTATCTTCCGTACGAAGATTCTAGATTTCTATAATGGTAACCCTATCCGTTTATAAACGTTAATTAATACTTCATTTTTTTATTATACACACAAAGTTTAAGGGAAGATATCTTTTATGGACATCTTCCCTTTCAGCATCCATTAAGGCATTTAGTCTGCACAGAACTATGTTTAACATCATAATTAACAGATAGATAGCCAAGACCAAAAAACCTCCTGCCAGCTATCATAATGCAACAAGATCCCCAGTACAACTAAATTGAATTTGACAATATCAATCAATATTATATTAGTTTTAGAATGTTTTATAACAGTTTGCTTTTTTATAATAAAAATTAGTATATTTGCGGCTGTGATTTTCAGGAGTCTTGGTGTGTACATTTTTTTGATAAGTATTTTAACTGTAGTTCTGTGCAAACTATGGTCTCTTGAAAAAATAATGTGTGTCTAATTAACAAACAAATTCATTCTATGAAGCACAAATTAACGCTTGTACTACTCTCATTCTTTCTGGGAGTGCAGTGTATGGTCGCCCAGCAAATGAAGGTGACCGGTGTAGTGATTAATGAAGATGATGGGGAGCCTGTTATAGGTGCATCCATCGTAGTAAAAGGAACCACTATTGGAACCATTACCGATTTAGATGGTAAATTTGAGTTAGAAACTCAGAAAGATGCTAAGCTAATTATTTCTTATGTAGGTTTACGGACTCAAGAAACTACAGCTCAGCAAAACATGAGAATTGTTCTTTCTTCAGATTCTCAAGCTATAGATGAAGTTGTTGTCGTAGCTTATGGTACCGCAAAGAAAAGTTCTTTTACAGGTTCCGCATCCACGGTGGGTGCCGCTTTGATGGACAAACGTCCATTGAGTAACGCCCTCTCCGCATTGGAAGGAAACACTTCCGGAGTACAAATGACTTCCTCTATCGGACAACCGGGAGAAGCTGCCAAGGTAACGATCCGTGGTTTTGGTTCAGTAAACGCAGATAATGCTCCTTTATATGTAGTGGATGGTGCCATCTTCAGTGGTGATATCTCTTCTATCAGCCCATCTGATATCGAATCAATGACAATTTTAAAAGATGCCGCTTCTACATCTTTGTATGGATCTAGCGCAGGTAACGGTGTGGTTTTGATCACGACTAAGAAAGGTTCTAGCAGCAGTGGCGCAGGTGTTACCTTGAGTATCTCACAAGGTTGGTCTAGCAGAGCTTATAACGATTACGCAAAAGTAGGTGTATACGATTATTATCCTTTGCAATGGCAAATGTTGAGAAACGCAAATATGTCACTCGGACAAAGTGCTACCGACGCTGCCGCTAATGCTTCTAAAGATATTATCAACAAATTAAAATATAATCCTTTCGTAGGAATCGCCAATGACGCAATCGTGGGCACAGACGGTTTATTGAATCCATCAGCCTCGGCTTTAAAATGGGGTGAGGACCTTGATTGGGAAGATGCCGCTTACCGTACCGGACATCGCCAAGAATATAATGTAAGCTACAATACAAAAACAGAAAAGAGCGACACATATGCTTCCATAGGCTATCTGAATGATAAGGGATATATGATTAAGACAGACTTTGAGCGTTACAACGCACGCTTGAACTATAATATCTATCCGGTGAAATGGTTCAAGAGTGGATTGAATTTAGGTTTAAGTCGTACAAACTCCAATTATTCTACTTCTACTTCTAGCAACTCCGCTGGTTATGGTAACTTATCTCGTTTCATTCGTTCTATGGCACCGATCTATCCGGTACATAAGCATGATATTGAGACAGGGGCTTATTTGGATAAAGAAGGAAACGTAGTTACTGATCCGGCTTTATATACCTACGATTATGAAGGAGCCCGTATCTCCAGCAATGGACGCGACGGTATCGCTGAGGCCCTGTGGAACGATCGCTTGATGTCTACCACAAACTCTAGTGCCCGTACTTATGTAACGATCACTCCGATCGAAGGATTGAATTTAACAGTGAACTACGCATTTGACAATAAGGATGAACGCCGTAGAGTATATGAGAACCCAGAGGTAGGTGACGGAACCGCAGGACCGGGACGTTTGAACATCCGAAATAGAAACTTCTTGACACAGACATTCAACCAGTTGATTAATTACACAAAGACTTTTGGTAAGCATAACATCGAAGCTTTGTTAGGCCATGAGAACTATAGCTACCGTTTACAATATAACTACGGTATGAAGACTAATGAGATCGTTTCCGGAACGTATGAGTACAGTAACTTCGTAAGCATAAGCTCAATGGATTCTTATACACGCGAATATAAGAAAGAAGGATACTTCGCTCGTTTGAACTATGATTTCGATGATAAATATTATGTAACAGCCTCGTATCGTCGTGACGGTTCCTCTCGCTTTAGCAAGGATAACCGTTGGGGTAACTTCTGGTCATTCGGAGCATCTTGGCGTATCAGCCAAGAAGATTTCATGGAAAACTTGACTTGGGTGGACAATTTGAAACTGAGGGCATCCTACGGTGAAACCGGAAACGATGCCATCTATTATACAGATGATGACACACAACAGGATTACTATCCTTATCAAACCTTGTATAATTTGGGTATCAACAACGGTTTGGAAGCAGGTCTCTACTTCCCGACTATGGCAAACAATAATTTGAAATGGGAGACACAGGTTTCTACCGATGTCGCTTTAGAATTCGGATTGTTCGGTCGCTTGAATGGTACGGTCGAGTTCTTCCGTAAGGCCTCCAGAGACTTGTTATTCAATGTTAGCCAACCGTTATCCAGTGGTGTCGAAAAGATCGTACAAAACATTGGTAAAGTTCGTAACCAAGGGGTGGAAATCGACTTAAACTACCAAGTATTAAAATCAAAAGATTGGAAATTATCAGTCGGCGCAAACGCTACATTCATCAATAATAAGGTGACTCGTCTGCCTGATGCCAACCGGAAAGATGGTATCATCAAAGACTCTAAGAAATTGATGGAGGGACATTCAATCTATGAGTTCTGGTTACGTCAATGGTGGGGTGTTAATCCTGATAACGGAGATGGATTGTATATCTTTGATGCCGAAAACAACACCGATGCGAATGGTAATATTAAAGATGCGGTAAAAAAGACACTTGTAGAGAAAGATGGTCAAGTATTGACAAACTCTTATAGCTATGCGAAATATGATTTCAGTGGTTCTGCCGTTCCGAAAGTATATGGTGGTTTCAATATCAATTTGAGCTATAAGGCATTCGACCTTTCTACCGTATTCTCTTATTCATTAGGAGGCAAGGTGCTTGACTCGAGTTATAGAGGATTGATGGATGTAGGTGAGTTCGGTTATGCGATGTCACCGGATCTACATAACGCATGGACAACTCCGGGCCAGATCACAGATGTACCTCGTTTGGACAATAACTCAGGTCATGCGACTAGCATTGGACAATCCTATTCTACACGTTGGTTGACAAACGCAAATTACTTGAACTTGCGTACTGTCACTTTGGCTTACAACTTGCCTAAGTCTATCCTAAACGTTATCAACATCAAGAGTGCACGCGTCAATGTCAGCGCAGAGAACTTATTCATGTTGAAAGCCCGTCAAGGTCTGAATCCGCAAGCTAACTATGCCGGAGTATCTTACAATGAATATATGCCGGCTAAGAACTTTACGATCGGTTTAAATGTATCGTTCTAAATTCATAATACATCAAACAAAGGAAAAGATATGAAAAATATACAATTATTCAAACACATCGCAGCAGGACTGCTTCTAAGTGGCTCTCTGATCGGCACAAGCTGTTCCAGCGATTATATGGATACAATCCCAACCGAGAACGTTTCATTCACGACAGTATCCACTTCGCTCGACAATCTTTATCTTGCACTGAACGGTATTCATCGTAAGATGGTATCTCAAGACTTAGGCAACCAAGGTTTGGGAGGTGAGCCCGGTTTCATCATCGGTCGAGAAGCGTTAGCTGATGATTTGACATGGGACACGCAGACTTGGCATCAAGGTTTCTTAAACTGGAGTTATCCAACGAACGCAACAAGTTCGTACAACTCCGGTGAGTGGGAAACTTATTATAAGTTCATTTTGAATGCAAACAACATCTTGAAAGCGTTGAATGATAACTTTAGCGATGAGTCAAAACTCACAGATAGCGAAAAAGCGCTTGCGAACCATATCAAGGGCGAGTGTTTGGCAATTCGTGCATGGAGTCATTTCAATCTAGTACAATATTATGCGAAACCATATCGTAACGGACAGGACAACTCTCAACCGGGAGTTCCTTATCGTACGAGTCCGGAAATCGAGCCTATGGCACGTAATACGGTAGAAGAGGTGTACACAAAGATTCACGGGGACTTAGACGAAGCATTGAACTTATTGGCAGACTATGAGCCAAATGATAAGAATCATTATAGCCTAGCATCGGTTTACGGATTGAAAGCACGTGCTCTTCTGACTCAACAGAAATACGCAGACGCAGCTACGGCCGCAGTGAATTCTATCAATGAAGCAGAGAAAGATGGCTGTAAGATCATGTCTCAGTCTGAATTGATGAATGGTTTCGCTAATATCACTTCCGCTACGAAAGAGGCGATGTATGCCGCAATGACACAGAATGACCAAACGGTTTATTTCTACTCTTTCTATGCGTATATGTCTTGGAACTTCAAGTACTTACGACTTAATGTCGCCAACCGATCTTCGCCGTCAATGGTGGGATCCGACAGGAAAGGCAGAAGTACCCGCAACTTCTTACAACCAGCGTGTTTATCAGAACCGCAAGTTCACGGCACGCTCTACAGCTGATGCTGTAGGTGATTTTGCCTTCATGCGTATCAGCGAAATGTACTTGACTGCAGCCGAGGCTTTCGCTCGTTCCAATCAAGACGCAAAAGCAAAGGAATATTTGCAAGCCTTGTTGAAAGAACGTGATCCAGAGTACAAGGATTTGGGTAACACAGGCGCAAAACTAGCGGATGAGATCATGACACATCGCCGTATCGAACTTTGGGGCGAAGGTTTCCGTTGGTTCGACTTGAAACGTCTAGGTTTGCCATTGGATAGAACCGGGTCTAATTTTGACGCTACTTTCTGTGGTTTCTTGCACAAGGATCCGAATGCTGATGGTTGGATCTTCGAGATTCCAAAAAAGGAAACAGATTTCAACGACTTGATCGAAAAGAACTATTAACACTCTTTTTACGTTAACTTACATTAATCACAATCCCCAAAGTATACTTTAACAGGTTATCTTTGGGGATTTCTTATATCACTATTTATGAAAACAAATCATTTATTTTCAGCTCTGCTCTCTTTAGCGCTTATATGTCCTGGAATAGCGCAAGAAACACATTATCAACGTCCTCCAGCCGTAATAGAGGAAGTGGCCCTAGCCAAATTATCCCCGATCATCCGAATTAGTGATAACAATCAGTGGGCACTCCAGTTAGAGCGTTCCCCGTACCGGTCTATCGCCAAGCTTGCGCAACCGGAGCTTAAATTAGCGGGAATGCGTATCAGTCCCGAAACATTCAATACGAGCCGGCAAGCCGAATATACGGGTGCCAGTTTAATGAACATCGCTACTCAAGAAGAAATCAAGATTGAAGGAATTCCTGACAACGCGGTAATCACAGAAGCCTCATTCTCTCCTTCATCCAATAAGGTAGCTCTATTCGTGGAAGAAGCGAATGGCGTATATCTTTATAACTGTACCCCGGAACAGCCCGTAGCTCAGAAAGTAAGTACCCGTAAAATCAATGCGACAAGTGGAGCGGAGATCTTATGGATTAGCGACAATGAGTTTATTACGCTTATGGTTCCAGAAAACAGGGGAAAGGCACCGGAGAAACCCACAGTCCCATCCGGTCCCATCATTCAAGAAAGTACTGGAAAGGTGATGCCCGCTCGTACCTATCAAGACTTGCTGAAAAATCCGTACGACGAGCAATTATTCGACTATTACTTCACCTCCCAATTGGTACGTATAAAAGAGGGCATTGTGTACGAGATCGGAAAACCGGCAATCTACGGCAGTACGCTTTCATTATCCCCGGATAAATCTTTGCTACTTATCGCGACAGTTCATCGTCCGTATTCCTATCAAGTACCGGTATATAACTTCCCACAAAAGTTCGAGGTCATAGACTTACAAGGCAATTCCATTTATACGTTAGCGGATAATCCAACCGTCAATATTCCGATGGGATATGACACGACCTCGCCTTATCCCCGTCAATTCGGATGGAGATCGGATCAACCGGCTACCGTTTACTGGGCGGAAGCGCAAGATAAAGGAGATCCTAAGCAAAACAAGACCGATTTCATGGATATTATCTACCAAATAAGCTATCCGTTCAACAGCGAGAAACAGGAAGTCGCAAAGACAGAGAAACGTTTCCGCAACATCCTGTGGAATGACGATGCTTTCGCTTTATTGATCGAGACTTCCCGGGAGACTCGTAAAAACAGGACATTTACTTTTAAGCCTTGCTCTTCTGAGTCTCCGGTTCTATTATTCGATGTATCCACCGACGATAATTACAACAATCCGGGAAATCCACTTACGATTAAAAATGCGTATGGTAAATATATCGTTTATACCAATAAAGCCCACAATGAGTTATTGATGCTTGCCCAAGGAGCCTCATCTAAAGGGGATATGCCTTACCTTAGCCGTTACAATTTGAAAACAAAAAAGAACACGGAACTTTGGCGCTGCGAGGACGGATATTATGAGACCATCCTAAAGGTAGCGAATCCGGAAAAGCTTCAATTGATCACTTCACGTCAATCCATTACAGAACCAGCGAATCTCTGCTCTCGTGACTTGAAAAAGAAAAAATTCGCTCAATTGACTCATTTCGCCAATCCATATCCGGCCATGGCAAACGTTAGCAAACAAAAGATCAAGTATAAACGTGCGGATGGTTTGGATCTAACAGCGACCGTATACCTCCCTGCCGGATATGATAAAGCGAAGGACGGTCCATTACCTGTCTTAATGTGGGCCTATCCGAGAGAATATAAAAGCAAGGCCGAGGCTTCTCAGGTACGAGGTTCTCAATACATGTTTACGAATATCAACTATGGTTCTCCCGTCTATTGGGTTTTACGTGGATTCTGTATAATGGAAAATGTCGAGATGCCGATCGTTAGTACCAGTGAGGGAGCGGAGCCGAACGATGATTTCATTGAGCAATTGACAATGAACGCCGAGGCGACCGTAAAAGTTATTTCCGAGATGGGTGTAGGTGATCCGAATCGTGTAGCCGTAGGAGGACATTCCTATGGAGCTTTCATGACAGCGAATCTATTAACACATACCAAACTGTTAAAAGCCGGCATCGCACGTAGCGGAGCTTACAACCGTACGCTTACCCCGTTCGGCTTCCAAACAGAGACCCGTACTTATTGGGAAGTACCGGAAATATATAATGCCATGTCGCCATTCATGTCTGCCGATAAACTACATGGAGCTTTATTAATCATACATGGTGAGATGGATAACAACTCCGGAACCTTTCCGATCCAATCCGAGCGCCTGTTCAGTGCCCTAAAAGGCCACGGGGCGATCGCACGTTATGTCGTATTGCCCTATGAGAGTCATGGCTACGCCGCCAAAGAGAACATATTACATCTATTGTATGAATGTGACCTATGGCTGGATCGTTACGTCAAGAACGCAAAAAAGTAAGTAGTACAGACTTTGTCAATGAAGTATATATCCTCTGACAGGAAAAGTATATTTCCTCTAACCAGTGAAGTATATCTTCTATGAGGAAGCCAGCCGGCAGCCACCAATTGCCCTAAAACAACGATGCCCATCGTAAGGTTATAAGAATGCCCATCGTAAACTCCTTACAATGGGCATTCTTAACTCCTTATGATGGGCATTAAAAGAAAGCCCTATCTGAGATTCGTTTATTTTAGCAATGAACAAGGACAAAGATGATCCTTCTCGATATCCTTGAAATAGTTATAAGTACCTACCTTAAGATCCGCGCAAGCCGCCTCATCGCAAACAATGATTCCCTTCGGATGCAACTGCAAGGCGGTAATTGTCCACATTTGGTTCACGGCGCCCTCAACGGCTTGTTGCAACGCACGAGCCTTGTTATGACCATTTACCATGATCAATACCTCCTTAGCGTCAAGAACCGTACCTACACCAACCGTTACAGAAGTCTTCGGAACTTTATTCACGTCATTATCAAAGAAACGGGAGTTAGCGATAATCGTATCTGTAGTTAACGTCTTGATACGAGTACGAGAACTCAAAGATGAACCCGGCTCATTGAACGCGATATGGCCATCAGGACCGATACCACCCAAGAACAGGTCTACGCCACCGACCGCTTTCATGCGAGCCTCATAAGACGCACACTCAGCCTCCAAATCCTCGGCGTTACCATTCAAGATATTTACGTTCTCCGGTTTGATATCGATATGACTGAAGAAATTATTCCACATGAAAGAATGATAGCTTTCCGGATGATCTTTCGGAAGGCCGACATACTCATCCATATTGAAAGTGATCACGTTCTGGAACGATACGACACCCTGCTTGTTCAATTCAATCAGGTTCTTGTACATACCCAGCGGAGAAGATCCGGTAGGCAAGCCCAGTACGAATGGTTTTTCAGCGGTTGGATTCGCGGCTTTGATCTTCGCTGCTACATAATTGGCAGCCCATTTTGAGAGTTGCTCGTAATTAGGTTCGATAATTAATCTCATAACGTTACGCTTTTTTTAATTGAAAATTGAAAATTGGAAATTGAAAATTAAAGGATTCCCAATCTACGCATCTCGCCTTTCTTTTGTTTATAAATTAGATCTATTGTTAATAGCTTTCGTTTTATCTGTTGTCGGAGCCTTTAGACTTTTCAATTCTCAATTCTCCATTTTCAATTTCCCAGCCATTTCCTTGCCCAAGGCTAAACACTCCTCGTATTTAGTAGCGCTTAAACCTTGCTTCTGCTCAACCGGCGTACCGACAGTCTCCCACTTCATCTTCTCGCCAAAAGCCGCCAAACGTTTCACGGCGGCTCCAGCCCATGTGAAAGACCCGAAATAACCGAAAATACGATTTTTCACCTCACGCAACTCGATCTTACTCAACACAGCTTCCACCTCTGGGAACAATTGATTGCTATAAGTCGGGCTACCTACGATAACTCCCTTATATTTGAACACATCTTTCAAGATATAAGAAGAAGGGCTTTTGCTAACATTATGCATCACAATATTCTTGATGCCATTATCAGCCAAAGAAGCGGCGATCGCCTCAGCCATCTGCTCCGTGTTACCATACATGCTGCCATAAATAATAACCACGCCTTCCTCACCTTCGTAGCGGCTCATACGGTCATAGATATCGATCGCTTTCGACGCATATTCACGCCAAACAGGTCCATGGGTAGAGCAAATCGTCTGGATATCCAAGCCCGAAAGCTTCTGTAATGCCCTTTGTACTGGACTTCCATATTTTCCGACAATGTTGGAGTAATAGCGAATCATCTCTTCCCAATAATGCTCCACGTTCATCTCCGTATCGATCACACCACCATCCAATGTGCCATACGTACCGAACGCATCCGCGGAGAATACGATTTTATCCGTAACGTCATAAGTAACCATCACTTCCGGCCAATGCACCATCGGAGCCATATAAAATACAAGCTCATGACGACCCGTATTCAAGGTATCACCCTCTTTCACCTCAAACAAGCCTTCCTTGATGCCATGATATCCTTCCAGCATTCCGAAAGTCTTATTGTTTCCGACAATCTGTACGTCCGGATATTGCTGACGCAACAAACGGATACTTCCCGCATGATCCGGCTCCATATGATTTACCACGAGATAATCCAAAGAACGTCCGTCCAAGGCATCCGCTACTTTTTTCAAGAAAATATCAGAGTAACAAACATCGACCGTATCGATCAATACGGTTTTCTCGTCTACGATCAAGTACGAGTTATAGGAAACGCCGTATGGCAACGGCCACATATTCTCGAAGAGGGCCTTTTGACGGTCATTAACTCCTACATAATAAACTTTATCCGCAATTTCTTTTAACTTGTACATCTTTTTTAATTGATAATTGATAATTGAAAATTGATAATCACGAAGCGTGTGCTCTCTAATCTTCAATTTTCAATCTTTAATTTTCCATTTCTTAGTGCTCTCCAGACAAACCAGCACCCTGCCAAAACAAACGGGATACTTAGCCATTGCCCCATATTCAACATCATTCCAGCCTCGAAAGGCTCTTGGTCATTTTTCACGAATTCTATGAAGAAACGAGACCCGAATACGCATATCATAAATACGCCGAAGATAAGTCCTTGCTTTTTCCAAGCCTCTTTCTTGAAATATAGCCACATACAGATAGCGAACGTCACCAGATAACAAGCGGCCTCATACAATTGCGTCGGATGGCTCGGAGCGGTAAAAATAGGCTCCGCCCCCATTCTCCATGCGTGTAAATTATCGATAAAACGAAATCCCCAAGGCAAATCAGTGGAATGACCGTAAATCTCATGATTCATCAGGTTTCCCAGACGAATCATAGCAGCTACCAATCCTGTCGGAACCACCAACTTATCGAAAGCCCATAACATACTTTTATGGCTTACTCGCTTCGAGTAGAAATAAATGGCGATAATTATACCTAACGTACCACCATGGCTAGCCAAACCTCCCTCCCAAATCTTGAAAATCTCAATCGGGTTGGCTAAATAATATTCCGGCGCATAAAACAAACAATGCCCCAAACGGGCACCAATCACCGTACCGAGCATCGTATAAATCAAAAGGGAATCGATCCATGCGGGCGGCAGTCCCTCTTTTTTCCACATCCGCTCTACAATCATATAGCCAATAGCGAAACCAATCGCGAAAGCCAATCCATACCAACGAATCTCTCGGGAACCGATGGTAAAGATAGCGGGATCGGCAGTCCATGTAATAAAATCAAGCATAATTATTTCAGTTGGCAATTGACAATTGACAGTCGACAATCGCAAGTCAGGATTTCCCGAACTGTCAATTGCCAGCTGTCAACCATCAACTTATATTAAACGAGTCTTCTAATTAAGTTCTCTCTCTCGCCGTACAGCATATCGATTATCGGCAATTCGATCATCGTATATGCGCCCGGTTGTTGCTTCAAGCTCGCACGAGCGACAGAAACCAAGATTTGAGCGGTCAAGGCAGGGTTATTGATCTTCATATCGAATTCGATCAACTGGTTCTGAGTCTTGCCCGATACACCTTTACGAACCAAGTTCACACCATGTCCCATGTCCAACAAATTATCAACACATTCAACCTGCATTACATGAGTCTCATCATGAGCGAAATAATCATCCGCCTTGATAGCGGCAGACACTTGCTTGAAATCGTATCCGTCTTCTACCTCGATATAAACCATACGACGGTGTACACCTGTTCCCAAAGGAATCGTCATACTTAAAGCCGCCTTCACGCCTTCGATAGCCTTCACGGCAACCGTATGCCCCATACTCATTCCCGGACCGAAGTTCGTATAAGTAATACCTTTCGGCACCATCGCTTCTAACAAAGCACGTACCACAGAGTCGCTTCCCGGATCCCAACCGGCAGAAATTACAGCTACCGTATTATGAGCCTTCGCTACAGCGTCCAAAGAACGACGTAAATCCACGATACCTCCGTGTATATCGAAACTATCGACCGTATTGATGCCTAAAGCCAGAATCTCTTTCGCATGCTCTTCCACGCTACGTGTAGGAGTAGCCAAAACCGCTACGTCAACCTTATCTAACTTGGTGATGCTATCAGTAACCGTGTATGCCTTCAACTCGTCCGGAATATCATTCGGATTACGACGAATAATACCTGCTACCTCAAAATCCGGGGCAGCTTCAAGGGCCTCTAACACATATTTCCCAATGTTGCCATAACCTACGATGGCGGCTCTAATTTTCTTCATACTCTAGTTTTTACTTTTCAACCAACCGCAAAGTTAGATATAATTTAGAGCTTTAACAATAAGGAATACAGTTTTTATATCATTTTCAGAATGATATAGATCCTCACTCTTTCACGAATGAATCCGGATAGGTAGTAAGTTGCTCTACACCGGCTTTCGTACGAATCCAAGTCTTGAAGGTACGGGCTCCCTCGTTCAACTCGATCACACGTGCTCCATTTGGTATATGGATGTATTCCGTCGGACCACCCGTAAAACGACCGTAAGCCAATAATACGTCATACCAGCAAACCGCATAATCATCGTCATGATCATGGCCGACAAATACACCCATCACGTCCCCGTTCTCCTTAATCGCCGTAAATAAGCCGGAATTCAAGGCCGGAGCGCATGCCTTTTCCCTACGTATGCCATAGAGTTGGGCATTCTCATCGGAAGCCGCTTGATTAAACTCCGGCAACGCAATATGGAAGAAAGCCAAAGAAGGAACCGGCTC
>OICB01000933.1_pt1 | contig 13957 bp, 11 predicted proteins | sample 1581121 | NCBI WGS metagenome assembly OICB01 (sample SAMEA3882544, study PRJEB24775) | human gut metagenome | biome: human-associated habitat; feature: intestine environment; material: feces | place: Netherlands | collected 2009/2010 | reverse complement strand
TGAAGTCTATGTATCAGAAAAGGCTGGATTCTGCAGAAGAGAAATAGCAGTAGTTATAAAATTTTATATGACAATTACTGAGAAAGCTGTCACAAAAAAAGTGGCAGCTTTTTGAAACTTTTCATTGCATTTCCCCATCTAATAAGTGTAAAACAAAAACAATAAAACTTCATTCGAATGAAAACCATTTACAGAAACATATAAGCAAGGAGGATCAGCATTTGATACAGTTGGTAAAACGTTCCATTTCAGGAGATGCGGATGCATTTCTGGAACTGATGGAAAAGAATTCTCTGGCAATGTACAAGGTGGCGCGGGGAATCCTGGATAATGATGAGGATGCCGCAGATGCCATGCAGGATACCATACTTACCTGCTTTGAAAAAATACATACACTGAAGAATCCGGAATATTTTAAAACCTGGATGATCCGTATTCTGATCAATGAATGCAATAAAATCCACAGACATTATAAAAACTTCAGCAGAGCCGAAGAACTTCCGGAAGTTCCTGGACAGGATATGTCCATTGAGGAATTTGAGTTCAAGGAAATGCTTGGAATGTTGGACGAATCCTACAGGATCATACTGGTTCTGTATTATGTAGAGGGATTTCGGATTGCAGATATTGCTTCTATATTAAATATGAATGAAAACACAGTAAAAACCAGACTGGTCAGGGCCCGGGTGCAGCTAAAGCAGGAATATACTTCAGCAGAAGATAATATTCAGAAGAAAAGACTGCAGCAGAAGAAAAAGAAAAACAGAGAATTTACAGGTATAACAGAAGAGCTTGCGGAAAACCAGAATGGAAATATGAGAATAGGATCGGTAACAGCAGGAAGTATAACGGTAAGTGCAAGAAAGGGATGAAGTGATTATGGCGAAGAAGTTGGATTTTGATAAAGAAAAGAATAACAGAAATGATAATGCGATAGAGGAAATCATGCAGGCAGATTTTCCATTGCCAAAGCAGGCAGAAGATGCAAAAAACGAAGCATTTTCCAGAATCAGAGAAATGGCAGCAGCTTCTGGACATGCGGAAAATACAGAGAATATGGTGCAAAGATTACAGGAGAAATCAACAGAAAAATCAACAGGAAGTTCCGGAAAGAAATCCACAGGAACAGCAAAATCGCACAAGAAATTCAAAACAGTATACAAAACAGCTTTGGGACTGACCGCGGCTGCAGCTGTGTTTTCCGCAGTATGTATTACAAATCCTGCATTTGCAGAGAACATTCCTCTGGTAGGAAATGTATTTAAGCAGCTCGGCAATTCCCTGGGATTTTATGGTGATTATTCGAAATATGCAAAGCAGCTGACAGATTCCACAGAAGTTATACAGTCTGCAGATCCTGATGAAAGTCAGGAGGACGGAAGTAATTCTCAAAGTGCTCAGGCTGAGGATCAGAATACAACAGAAAATAACAATGCAGATAAAACGAAAGACGATGAATCATACAGTAAAACAGTAGATGGAACAACTGTCACGCTTTCAGAAGTATACTGTAATGAAATGGCTCTGTACCTGTCCATGACAATCCATACAGAGGATAAATTCCCGGATACATTCATTACATCTGATGGAAAACCCAATATTAAGCTCAGCGAGAATTCTACAGTGAAATATGATTACATGGATGAAAAAAGTAATCTGTTCAATGCTTATCTGGATGGAAAAATGCTGGATGATAACACCTATGCAGGAGTTTTGCGTATTCCTGTAGAAGATATGACAGTGGATGAGGCAGGATGGACAAAATTTTATGAGGTGCGTAACGCATTTTTCAAAGAAAAAGGGATTGATGTAGATTCTGAGGACTTTAGTTTTGATAAGTTAGCCCAGGCACTGGGAATGGATGAATACAGTGATGAGAAGCTTCCTCAGGTGGGAGGTCCGGCAATCAGCGATTATGTCAAAGACATAAAAGTACCTGACAGGTTTACCATGGAGCTAGATCTGAAAGATATTGTGGGCGCTCTTCCGGAGAATCAGGATACCACCCCGGATATCCCTCAGGATCTGCGGGATGAATATAATCAGAAAATGGCAGAGCATGGAATCAGTACAGACGATGCAGATTATGAGAGCCTGACAGAAGAGCAGAAGGATCTGGAGCATCAGTTTTTCAATGAGATGTGGAATGAGTATTTTGAACGATATCCTGAGGCAAATGAAGGTAATAACAGATATAACTCATGGACACTAAAAGGTGACTGGAAGTTCAACGTAGATGTAGAGAAAAATACTTCCGATACGGTTGAAAAGGATGTAAATGTGGTAGATGAAAATGGAGATGGTGTTCTCTCCATTACGAAAACACCATTTGAGATCACTATGAAAATGCAGGATCCGGAAACAAAATATGTTGCTGTTATGCTGGATGCCAATGGAGATATCATGCCATATGGCGGAGTGGCAAACAGTAATGCGGACACATATGCAATACAGGACAGGGATGTTTCCACAGTATATATCTATCTTTGCGATTACTATGAGTATATGGACGAGCTGAAAGGCTACTACTGGTCTGATAACTATGAAGAGAAAGCAAAGACCAAGACCTTCAAACAGCTTCTGGATGAACGGGCAGTTGCCGGTACAGAAGTACATTTTGATACAGATAAATAATGATAATAAGTTTCTTTTGGAACCTGATATCAAATGATAAAGTACAATAACTGAAACCGCATCTTCCTAATTTTCTACAGGAAGATGCGGTTTTAGTTATTTTGATAAAAAAGGTCAGAAAAACAGTAGAATCTGAGCCAAGTTAATGTTACAATGTAGGCGTCTCAAAAAAAGAGTGCAGAAGGGAGCCAAAACAAAATGGACTACGCAAAAGAATCTTTAAAAATGCATTATGACTTAAAAGGTAAAATTGAGGTTGTATCAAGAGCCAAAGTAGATTCCAAAGATGCTTTAAGTCTTGCTTACACACCGGGTGTTGCTCAGCCTTGTCTGGAGATCCAGAAGGATGTAAACAAGAGTTATGATCTGACAAGACGCTGGAATACAGTTGCTGTTGTAACAGACGGAACCGCGGTACTTGGACTGGGAGATATCGGACCGGAAGCTGGTATGCCTGTTATGGAAGGCAAATGTGTACTCTTTAAAGAATTCGGCGGTGTAGATGCGATTCCGCTCTGCGTCCGCAGTAAAGATGTTGATGAGATCGTTAAGACAGTAAGCCTCCTGGCCGGATCCTTTGGAGGAATCAACCTTGAGGATATTTCCGCACCGAGATGTTTTGAAATCGAAAAGAAACTGAAAGAATGCTGTGATATTCCGATCTTCCACGATGACCAGCACGGAACAGCAGTTATCACACTTGCAGGTGTTATCAATGCGCTGAAACTGGTTGGCAAGAAGCTTGATGAAGTGAAGATCGTTACTTCCGGAGCAGGTGCTGCAGGTATCGCTATCATCAAACTGTTAATGTCCATGGGACTTAAAAACGTAATCATGACAGACAGAAAGGGTGCAATCTACGAAGGCAGAGAAGGATTAAACCCGATTAAAGAAGAGATGGCTAAGATCACAAACTTCAACAAAGAGAAAGGTACTCTTGCAGAAGTGATCAAAGGCGCAGACATCTTCATCGGTGTATCCGCACCTGGAACACTGACACAGGATATGGTCCGCACAATGGCAAAAGATCCTATCATTTTTGCATGTGCAAACCCGGTACCTGAAATCTTCCCTGACGAAGCAAAAGCAGCAGGCGCAGCAGTGGTATCCACAGGACGTTCTGATTACCCGAACCAGGTAAACAACGTACTCTGCTTCCCGGGACTTTTCCGTGGTGTACTGGACGCAAGAGCATCAGATGTTAACGATGAAATGAAAGTTGCAGCAGCATATGCAATCGCAGGTCTGGTAAGTGACGAAGAATTAACAGCGGAATATATTCTTCCGGCAGCCTTTGACCCACGCGTAAAAGACGCTGTAGCTAAAGCTGTAGCAGAAGCAGCAAGAAAATCAGGCGTAGCAAGGATTTAAGCAAATAGAATAATGAAGCCCTCTGTTTTCATGTGAGCAGCATGCAGACGGAGGGCTTTTTTGTGTTATAGGAAATTACTCCGTAATGTTCCTATAACACAAAAAGGCCCTCCGGGCAGGATCGCACTGCGACGGAGAGGAATTATGTCGCTGAAGCGACCCGCCGCAGGCGGAGAATCCTGCAAGCAGGATTCTTTTACAGAATATCCAATCTGACCTCTAAAAAATTCAAAAAATTGGTCATTGAAATAATGACACATTTCGCGTATGATAACTTCAACATATTGATGCGTCAAAATATAAAAAATCTGATAGTGAAACTCAAACAGGCAATCTGGCTTATTGATATGAGCTTTCTATCAGATCATATGAGAGGGGACAGTTATTATGAATACTCAGAACAGCACAATTACAAAACTTGCAGAGACAGCTCTTATGGCTGCGTTATGCTATGTATCTTTTACATTCCTGCAGATTAAGATCCCTGTACCGGGCGGTGATGCAACATCCATCCATATCGGAAATGCATTCTGCGTACTGGCAGCACTTCTGATCGGCGGTGTATACGGCGGATTATCCGGTGCCATCGGAATGGGAATTGCAGACCTGATGGATCCTGTATATATCACAGGCGCACCAAAGACATTTGTACTGAAATTCTGTATTGGCCTGATCACAGGTCTGGTAGCACATAAGATTGCAAAGATTAATGAAAGTACAGATAAGAAATATGTTTTCAAATGGAGTGTGATTGCTTCTGTAGCAGGTCTTGCATTTAATGTTGTGGCAGATCCGATCGTAGGATATTTCTACAAACAGTATATTCTCGGACAGCCTCAGGAACTGGCACAGGCACTTGCAAAAATGAGTGCTGTAGCGACATTATTCAATGCAGTTGTTTCTGTGATCCTGGTAGCAGTGATCTACAATGCAGTACGTCCGGTACTGATCAAAAGTCATCTGCTTACAGTTACCGGTAAGAAAAAAGAACAGGCAGCATAAATGGATACAAAATGAATAAGACATAATAAAACAGCATTTCGGGCGCAGAACCTGAAATGCTGTTTTATTATGTTACAGGAAATTATTCCGTAATGTTCTGCGCAGAAGTTTTTACTTGTCTGACGAAGGAAAAACAGGCACAAGCCATAGGATACAATTCAAAGAGTATGCACTTTTTTGACCTCAAAGTAGCACTTTTTTGGACATAGTGTAATAAGATAGAAAAAAGAAATTGTGCATATTTAATAAATGACGAAAAAGAAAGATAAAAAAATTCAAACTTATGCGAAAAAGGTCTTGCTATTTCAGAAACAAAGTGGTATTATACAACTATCAAAAAACCTTATGCGCAAAAGGTAAAAAGAAACAGTTAAAAAAATGACGAGGTGACGAAAATGAAGAAAAAAGTATTTGCAACACTTTTAGCAGTATCTATGATCGCATCAATGGTTCCGGCAGCAGTATCCGTACAGGCAGCAGACGGTGACAGTATTCGTCTTGTAAACGGTAAGATCGAAGTTGACGCTCAGCTGAAGAAATTAGCTGAAATGTATGAGAAAGAAACAGGAACTAAAGTAGAAATCGAATCCATGGGCGGCGGAATCGATATTCAGGGTACTCTGAAAGGATACTATCAGTCAGATAACATGCCTGACATCTTCGTAAACGGTAGTGGAGCAGACTTTGCTAACTGGACAGATATGTTAGTAGATATGAGCGATCAGGACTGGGCTTCTGATACAGATGCAGCTTATGTTGATGAGAGCCAGGGCACAATCGGTTTCCCATATACAACAGAAGCAATCGGTCTTGCATATAACAAAGACATCCTTGACAAAGCAGGAATTGATCCTTCCACATTAACAAGTCCGGATGCAATTCAGAAAGCATTCGAGACAATCGACTCCAAGAAAGATGAACTTGGACTGACAGCAGTTGTAGGTTATGCAGCAGAACCAGTTAACCTTTACTGGTCAACCGGTAACCATTTATTTGGTACATATCTGGATGAAGGTCTTGACAGAGATGACACTACTTATATTGATATGCTCAATGATGGCGGTAAGGTTGACGAAGATCGTTTAACAGATTTCGCTAACTTTGTAGGTCTTCTGAACCAGTATTCAGATCCTGCGCTCCTTGTTTCCGGTACATATGATCAGCAGATTCTGAACTTCTCATCCGGTAAATATGCATTTGTTACACAGGGATCTTGGATCGGTGCAACAATGGTTGGTGATGACGCTGACGCTTACAAAGAAGCTGGTAACTTCGAAGTTGGTATGATCCCGTACGCATTCGAAGATGGACAGGATACAATCCTTACAAGCTCCCCATCCTGGTGGTCCGTATACAAAGATGGTAATGTAGAAGCAGCAGAAGCATTCCTTCAGTGGCTGACAACAGACGAAGCTCAGGAAGTCCTCGTAAAAGAAGCTGGATTCGTAAGTCCATTCAAATCCTGCACAATCGTAGGCGACGATCCGTTTGCTCAGACAATTACTGATTATCAGAAAGCAGAAAAGACATCCGCATGGCACTGGTCAATTCCAGGTTTCAAAGAAGGTATCGCACAGAACTATACAGGTCAGGTATTTGCTGACTATGCATCTGGAAGCCTTGATGAAGCTGGATTTGTAAAGACAATGCAGCAGGTTCTTGAAAGTGCATATGCAAACTAATAATTGAAACTTATGGGCGGCGCTTATGTTGCCGCCCACTTTTATTTGCGCTGCATACCTGAGTAAAGGTCCGGCAGACCTTTACCCAGGTACGCAAAAAGTTTAAGACGCATTGATTTTTGCTTTGAAATAAGAAATAGGAAGGATGAAGGCAAAATGAATACAAACAGTGCTAGTAAAAAAGCAATTTCCATGGTATGCCTGATAGCCGGTATTATTTTACTGGCAGCAGCATTGATTCAGGATATTTCCGGAAGCGGAGCTGGCTGGAGAGGTCCGGCGCTGATCATCGGTGCAATTGGCATCTTACTGGGAATGTATTTATTCCCAACATTAAAACATCACAGAAGCATCGTTAACTTTATATTTGTATTTCCGTTGTTATTTACATTTGTAGTAACAGTTATTATTCCATTATGCCTTGGTGTATTCTATTCCTTTACAGACTGGAATGGAATCAAGATGACAGGATTTATAGGATTTGCAAACTATAAGGCAATGTTCAGTGAACCAAGTTTCCTCTGGTCACTGATCATCACAATTCTGTTTGTAGTTCTGAACATGGTTCTGGTAAATGTAGTAGCGTTTATGCTTGCATTACTCTGTACCTCTAAGATTAAGGGACTCTCATTCTTCAGAGCTTCCTATTTCCTGCCAAACCTGATCGGCGGTATCGTACTTGGTTATGTATGGCAGTTCGTATTTAACAACGTACTGATCAAGATGACAAATAATATTTCACTTCTGTCAAAGACAAACACAGCTATGATGGCTATCATCGTTGTTTATATCTGGCAGTATGCAGGTTATATCATGCTGATCTATGTAACTGGTCTGACACAGGTACCTAAAGATGTACTGGAAGCATCTCAGATCGATGGCGCAAATGCAGTTACAACATTATTTAAGATTAAGATTCCGATGATTGCAGCTACAATTACAATCTGTACATTCCTTACCTTAACATCAGCATTCAAACAGTTCGATGTTAACATGGCTTTGACAAATGGTACAGGTTCTGTTGCAAGTTTCTTCGGAAACTATCTGACAAACGGTACTCAGATGCTGGCTCTGAATATTTATAATACAGCGATCTCCAAGAACAATTATGCACTTGGTCAGGCGAAAGCTATTCTGTTCTTCATTATCCTGGCTGCTGTATCTATTATTCAGGTTAGAATTTCCAATAAGAAGGAGGTTGAAATGTAATGGTTACGAAGAAAACTCCAAAGGTAGTGCTTACAGCTGTTGCGATTGTTATCGCAGCGTACATATTATCTCCTTTCTATCTGGTACTTATTAATACATTTAAGAATGCAAACGGTATTGTTGCCAACCCTGTAAGCTTTGCAGGTGCAAGCTTTGCACAGTTTAAGACAAATATTTCAAACGTTGTCAACAACTCTAACTTCAGTTTCTGGAGTGCATTCGGAACATCTGCGATCATTACAGTTGTTTCCCTTGTATTACTTGCTTTATTCGGCGGTATGGCTGCATGGGTTATCTGCCGTAACAAGACAAAATGGTCTACAGCTATTTACATGACATTCATCGCATCCATGACAATTCCTTTCCAGGTAGTTATGCTTCCTCTGGTTTCTACATTCCGTGATGTAGGTAAATTCCTTGGAATCAACATGCTTCAGTCTATTCCTGGTATTGTATTTGCATACTGTGGATTCGGTGGTGCTATGACAGTATTTATCTTAACTGGTTTTATTAAAGGTATTCCGTATGAACTGGAAGAAGCAGCAGCGATTGACGGATGTTCTCCTGAGGGAACTTTCTTCCGCATTATCCTTCCGCTTCTGAAACCGGTTATTGTTACTGTTACTATTCTGAATGGTATGTGGATCTGGAACGATTACCTTCTTCCTTCTCTGATGTTAGGACAGAATGGTAAGGTTAAGACTCTTCCGGTTGCTGTACAGGCGTTTGTTGGTTCTTATGTTAAGCAGTGGGATCTGATCCTTACTGCAGCACTCCTGGCAATGATTCCGATGATCATCGTATTCCTGCTTGCTCAGAAGCAGATTATGAATGGTATGGTTGAGGGTGCTATTAAATAGGCTTGCAAATACTTTTTGAAAAGCTGTCGTTTTCCTCATTATTGGGGAACGGCAGTTTTTTAATGGTTTCAAAGGGGACGCGAAGAAAAATAAATGTTTTGAACCACGGCTACACCCCCTGTAGATGTGGTTCAAAACATTTATTTTTCTTCGCTGTGAACTGGCTGGTACTGTGAATGATAGTATGGAAGTGCGTTATCGGATATGGAGTGGAGAAAAAACGGAACAGAAACGGAATAGAAAATGGTAGTATAAATTTATTGATATGGGGTTGAAATGTTGTTTTTTTTATAGTAATGTAGATGATACAACGCTTAAAGCGAGGGCTGTCTCGGGACAGTCTGTTTTTGTGAAGAAGGATGAGGAAAAGTTTTATGGAAAGGACAAAAGAAAGGTCATCGTTTCATAAGAAGTTTATCGGTGACAGGAAGTTTTATATGATGGTTCTGGCTGTGGCTGTTCCGATCATGATTCAGAATGGAATTACGAATTTCGTGAGTCTGCTGGATAATATTATGATCGGACGGATCGGTACGGAGCAGATGTCGGGGGCTTCCATTGTGAATCAGCTGATTTTTGTCTATAATCTGTGTATTTTCGGAGGGGTATCCGGAGCGGGTATTTTCACGGCGCAGTATTTTGGACAGAAGGATCACGAGGGTGTGAGGCAGACATTCAGGTATAAGTTCTGGATGGCTGTGATTCTGACGATTGGGACGATTTTGCTGTTTTTTACTGTTGGAGAGAATCTGATCAGTATGTATCTTCAGGGAGAGGGTACTGCGCAGCAGATCGCAGATACGCTTAAGTATGGAAAGCAGTATCTGGATATTATGCTGTTGGGGCTGCCACCGTTTATGATGGTGCAGATTTATTCCAGTACTCTGAGAGAGTGCGGAGAGACTGTTCTGCCAATGAAAGCCGGGGTTGTGGCAATCTGTGTGAATCTGTTGTTTAATTATCTGTTGATCTATGGTGTATTTTTCTTCCCTAGACTGGGTGTGAGAGGTGCGGCAATCGCAACTGTGCTGTCACGTTATGTGGAGGCGGCAATTGTAATAGGCTGGACACACAGGCATACGGAGAAGAATGCATTTGCAAAGGGGCTGTACAGCACGCTTAAGGTTCCTGCGAATCTGACAAAGAAGATTCTGGTCAAGGGTACACCGCTGTTGTTTAATGAGACTTTATGGGCTTCTGCCATGGCGATGCTGACTCAGTGTTATTCGATTCGAGGGCTGAATGTGGTTGCTTCGCTGAATATTTCCAATACCATCAACAATGTGTTTAATATTGTGTTTATTGCGCTGGGAGATTCTGTTGCGATTATTGTGGGACAGCTTCTGGGTGCGGGAGATATGAAGAAAGCGAGAGATACAGATAACAAGATGATCGCGTTCTCAGTGATGTGCTGTACCTGTGTGGCAATGGTGATGTTTGTTATGGCGCCACTGTTTCCAATGCTTTATAATACCAATGATGAGGCAAGGGAGCTGGCGAAGTATCTGATTATGATCACTGCATTCTTTATGCCGCAGAATGCGTTTTTGCATGCAACCTATTTTACTCTGCGTTCCGGTGGAAAGACGATTATTACGTTCCTGTTTGACAGTGTGTTTATCTGGTGCGTCAGTGTGCCGATCGCGTTTGTGCTGAGTCGTTATACAGGAATTCATGTGCTTGTGATTTATGCATGTGTGCAGCTGGCAGATTTGATTAAGTGTGTGATTGGATTTGTGCTGGTTAAGAAGGGCGTGTGGCTGCAGAATATTGTTTCATCATGATAAAAAATTTCAATAACATTTGGCTTGACTAACCGATATACTATAGTGTATCATCAGTGAAAGTCAATTAGAAACAGTCTTATAAAACTATTATAATATGACTTGTTGTTTGATTCACATCATGCTATTTGTGAATTGATATATGTAACATTAATTCTCTTTGCACTGCATTACATTCAACAGAATGCGAGATCAACAGTACAAACTGAGCAGGCGATGCCCGAGATGCTCGAGGGCGTGGGGCCGGGCCGCGCGAAGCGGCAGCAGATATGAAAATTTTCAGACATATCTGTGGGACAGTGTATGTTCCGCAGGTGTGTCTTTTTGTTTTCTGAAAAGTATGTTTTGGAAAGATTTTCTTTTAGAGGGATTTTTTAGGAGGATTTTCTGAGACAGATGCAGTTCCGAAATACAAAAAGACCCCTGTAAGACCGCACTTTGATAAGTCACAGAAAGGAAATATGTTTTCTAACTGTGGCGCAATGTATGTGACATAAGAAGAACCTGTAAACTCAAATATAGGAAAGTACAAAAGCTTATATATTTGAAAAGAAAATTTAGGAGGTCCTGGTTATGGAACAGACAAAAAAATTAAACATGACAGCAATGTCAGACAAGACAAACAGTAACACGACAGCTAAGAAGGAAGAGCCTGCATGGGAACATAAGGTGGCAATGAAGGTATCAGGTGTGAGTATTGCAGTAAACCTGTTACTTTCCTTATTTAAATTACTTGCCGGAATTCTGGCACATTCAGGTGCCATGATCTCAGATGCGATTCATTCAGCATCTGATGTGGGAAGTACTTTCGTAGTAATAGTCGGTGTGAATTTATCCAGCAAAAAATCCGATAAGGAGCATCAGTATGGACATGAGCGGATGGAATGTGTATCTTCCATTATTTTGTCTGGGTTACTTCTGGCAACCGGTATCGGAATTGGTATGAATGGAATTGAGAACATTATTAAGAGTACTTCAGGAACAAGCATTGCAATTCCCGGAACATTGGCACTGATTGCGGCAGTTGTTTCTATTGTAGTGAAGGAGTGGATGTTCTGGTATACCAGAAGTGCTGCGAAGAAAATAAATTCCGGTGCACTGATGGCAGATGCATGGCACCATCGTTCAGATGCAATGTCTTCTGTTGGTGCATTTATTGGTATCCTTGGTGCAAGACTTGGCTTCCCGATCCTGGATCCGATTGCCAGTGTTGCAATCTGTGTACTGATCGTGAAAGCATCTGTAGATATTTTCAGAGATGCCATTGATAAGATGGTTGACCATTCCTGCGATGAGGCAACAGAAGAGAGCATGAGAGAAGTGATCATGGGAGTGAAAGGAGTGAAGGGAATCGACCTTCTCCAGACACGACTTTTCGGTTCCAAGATGTATGTGGATATTGAAATTTCAGCAGATGGAACGATTCCTCTGGATGAGGCACATGACATTGCGGAAAATGTTCATCATAGTATAGAGAAGAATTTTAAAGATGTAAAACACTGTATGGTTCATGTGAATCCGGTGAATGAGTAAGCCCTTAAAAAATAAGAAAATCAAAAAAGCGAAAAGTTTCTGGAGAGGATTAAGAGACAGAAACTTTTCGCTTTTATTGGTGAAAAATGACGATTAATAGAAAAAACATATAAAATCATCTTATGTAAAGTAAGACGTATTGAATTGTGAAAAATATTTTGCTAAAATTAATTTGAACTTTTTAAAACCAACTCCATCCCTCAATCGTCTATATATCAGAAGGAGGGATGAGATGAATGATGATATCCTGAAAAAACTGATTAAAAATACAATTGATAACCTGCCAATTCCCTGGGAACAGCTGTGGATGGTCTTTCAGCGGATTATGCAGTGTATGCCGCAGAGTGTACCGGCTCTCGAAGGGGAAAAGCAGGGGAAAATTGAGAAAAAATCAGACAAGGAAAAACATGTAACAAACCAAAGCAAACAGGAAAGAGGGAGGAATTAGAGATGTTTTGTCCAAATTGTGGAGCAGAGTGTGAGGATTCTGCAAAATTTTGTATGGATTGTGGATGCCCGTTGGAGACGGTACCGGTGTATTGCCCGAACTGCGGGTGTAAACTGGAGGAAGATGCTGTTTTTTGCCCGGAATGTGGTACGAAAGTAAATACAGCAGAAAATCAGAAAAATATACAGCCTGCGCAGTGGACGGAACCACAGCAGGATAAGGGCCAACAGTGGAACGTGCAGCAGGAATGGACACAACAGCCGTCAAATCCGAAAACGCAGAAAAAGGTGAAAAAAGAACGTCCGGCGAAAAAAAATAAAAAGGGCAAAAAGGGAATTTTAGTAGGAGGTCTGGTAGTTGTGGGAATTGCTGCAGGAGCAGGGGGAGTATTCCTGTATCTGAACCATAAACCGGCTGTTGAACTGAAATCCTGTTATGAAATCACTTTGACCGGTAATGATAAGGACGCAACCATATCTGTGGAAATAGATGGAGACAAGCTTGAGAAAAAATGCCAGGATCTGACATTGAATGAAAAGAAAGCAAAAGCAGCCATCAGAAAAAAAGCAGACGAGAGCAGTAGTCTGGAAAGCTCGGATATAGATGAAAATTATGAGGAAATGTTTGAATACTCCGGAGAAACCCCAGGAGAGATCATTGGTTACAATCTGGAACAGGATATGAAGGTAAAGCCTGAGGAAGAACTGAGCAACGGCGATACAGTAGAAATTTCCTATGATGAAGCAAGAATGGAAATTCTGGAAGCAGCATACGGATGTGACCTGAAACCACTTACAGAATATACGGTAGAGGGTCTGGGAGAAACTTCTGAAAGCGAAAAAAATACAAGTGATTCCAAAAAGGAAGCTAAGAAGGATTCAAGGAAAGACTCCCAAAAAGACTCCAAAAAAGAAAAATCTGAGCAAGCAGAGAAAAAGGAGAAAGCAGAAGCAAGTCCTACACCACAGCCAACTGCAACACCGACTCCAAGTCCTACACCGCAGCCAACTGCAACTCCAATTCCTGAGCCAACAGCCACACCGGTTCCTGCCAGAACAAATACTGCATTACGGCCAGATTTCTATAAAGATGGAACTGTAACAGGTACCAGTGAGGACTATATATGTCCGGACAGTATATTCAGACAACTGACAGCAGAGGAGCTGGCAGGTTACAGCAATAAGGGTCTTTGCTTTATCCGTAATGAGATGTTTGCACGTCTGGGCAGACAGTTTAATAACCCGGAACTGGCATCATATTTCAGCTCTATGCCTTGGTATAATGGAAATGTATCTCCTGACAGCTTTATGGTAGCTAATTATTCTGGTATTACCATCGATGGACGTACCGTAGACAGTGCTGCCATAGACTACAATACGGAATTGCTTTTATCCATGGAAAACTCTCTGGGATTATATATTCCACTGTAAGGAT
>OICB01000930.1_pt1 | contig 13972 bp, 9 predicted proteins | sample 1581121 | NCBI WGS metagenome assembly OICB01 (sample SAMEA3882544, study PRJEB24775) | human gut metagenome | biome: human-associated habitat; feature: intestine environment; material: feces | place: Netherlands | collected 2009/2010 | reverse complement strand
TTGAAAACCGGCGATGTGAAAGCATCCGTGGGTTCGAATCCCACTCTCTCCGCCAGAAAATAAATATGTATGCGGAAGTACCCAAGTGGCCGAAGGGGCTCCCCTGCTAAGGGAGTAGGCCGTCAAAAGCGGCGCGAGGGTTCAAATCCCTCCTTCCGCGCCAGCAAAAAGAGACATCCGAAAGGATGTCTCTTTTTGCTTCACGCGGCTGATTTTGCCCTTCCCCTGTGAAACCACCCGTTGACAAACCCGATCAAACGGTTTATACTTATTGCCATCAAAAAGGCAGTGACGAAGAAGAAGCTGTTTTTCCGCGGCCAAAGAGAGGGGCGCCCCCGGCTGAAAGCACCCCGCCAAGGACACGGCCCGTACCACTCCCGAGCCGCCTGCGACGAGCAGGACGGGTATCGCCCGTTACAGCGATCGAAAGCGACGGCGTATGCCGGATCTCTTCCGCCGATACTGCGTTGCAGAAGCTTGAAATACAGACCGTATTCCTGCGCTCCTGCGCCTTGTCTCGACGAAAGATATCCCGCCATCCGCAGCGGACAGTAAAAATGCTGCGCAGGCCGTAAGCAGGGTGGAACCGTGGAGTAATGCCTATTACCTCACCCCTGATACCATTCAGGGGTGGGGATTTTTATTTATCCAGCCCCGATCACAAGGAGGAACAGACTATGAGCGAAGTCAACAAGGAAAACAAGGAATTTACGTTTGAAAACGAACAGTACCGCAAGACCTACTGGCACACCTGCTCCCACATCCTGGCCCAGGCTGTCAAGCGCCTGCACCCGGAGGTGAAGCTAGCCATCGGCCCCAGCATCGACAACGGCTTTTATTACGATCTGGACGCGCCCTTCGCCTTCACCCAGGACGACCTGGGCGAGATCGAGGCTGAAATGCGTAAGATCTGTAAAGAGAAGCTGAAGCTGGAGCGCTTCGAGCTGCCCCGCGCCGAGGCCGTCAAGTACATGGAGGAAAAGGAAGAGCCCTACAAGGTGGAACTCATCAACGATCTGCCCGAGGACGCCCACATCTCCTTCTACAAGCAGGGCGAGTTCGTGGACCTGTGCGCCGGACCCCACGTGGACTCCACCGGCCGTATCAAGGGCAACGGCATCAAGCTGACCGCCTGCAACGCCGCTTACTGGCGCGGCGACTCCAACCGCCAGACCCTGCAGCGTATCTACGGCGTGGCCTTCCCCAGCAAGGACGAGCTGGATGCCTATCTGAAGGAGCGGGAGGAGGCCGTGAAGCGCGACCACAATAAGCTGGGACGCGAGCTGGAATATTTCACCACTGTGGACTGCATTGGCCAGGGCTTGCCCATCCTGCTGCCCAAGGGTGCCCGCGTTATCCAGCTGCTGCAGCGCTGGGTGGAGGACACCGAGCAGCAGCGTGGCTATCTGCTGACCAAGACGCCTCTGATGGCCAAGCGTGAGCTGTACAAGATCTCCGGTCACTGGGATCATTATCTGGACGGCATGTTCGTCATGGGCGATCCCGCGGATGAGACGAAGGAGTGCTTTGCCCTGCGTCCCATGACCTGCCCGTTCCAGTATCAGGTGTTCCTGAACCGCGGCCGCAGCTACCGCGACCTGCCCATGCGTCTGGGCGAGACATCCACCCTGTTCCGCAACGAGGACTCCGGTGAGATGCACGGCCTGATCCGTGTCCGCCAGTTCACCATCTCCGAGGGACATCTGGTGCTGCGCCCCGACCAGCTGGAGGAGGAGTTCAAGCAGTGCCTGGATCTGGCCAAGTACTGCCTGGGTACCGTGGGCCTGTTGGAAAAGTGCACGTTCCGCTTCTCCCAGTGGGACCCCGCCAACCCCAACAACAAGTACGAGGGCACGGCGGAGCAGTGGGACCACGCCCAGGCCGCCATGGAGCGCATCCTGAAGGATCTGAACGTGGACTACACCGTGGGTATTGACGAGGCCGCGTTCTACGGCCCCAAGCTGGACATCCAGTACAAGAATGTGTACGGCAAGGAGGATACCCTTGTTACCATCCAGATCGATATGCTGCTGGCGGAGCGCTTCGGCATGTACTATATCGATGAGAACGGCAACAAGGCCCTGCCCTATATCATCCACCGCACGTCTCTGGGCTGCTATGAGCGGACACTGGCCTACCTGATCGAGGAGTACGCCGGTGCGCTGCCCACCTGGATGATGCCCGAGCAGGTACGCTTCCTGCCTATTACTGACCGCGCTGCCGACTACTGCGTGCAGCAGGCCGCGGAGCTGCGCAAGCAGGGCTTCCGCGTGGAGGTGGACAGCCGCAACGAGAAGATCGGCAAGAAGATCCGCGAGGCTACCCTGGAGAAGATCCCCTTCATGCTGGTGGTTGGCGACCGCGACATGGAGAACGGCACCGTCTCCGTCCGTACCCGCAAGGGCGAGGACCTGGGCGCCATGACGCTGGAGGACTTCTCCGCCAAGCTGCGCCAGATCGTGGATGAGAAGCAGAAGATCTGACAAGTGCCATAAGTCATAAGGTAAGCGAGAGAGACAGGCGGAAGCCTGTCTCTTTTGCTGCAGTCAGACAAAAAACAGATTTCGCCAAAAGAAAAGTTTATTATAGCAAAACAGCAGGCTTCTGACAGAAAACCGCATGAAAAATACATGAAAATGATGCAAATGCGCCAAAAACTGTGGGAAAGTGTGTGGATGAAAAACAAGGAAATGCGCTATTGAACACCATTCAGAGACACAAATATGTTGACAGAGTGTGAACTTATCTGGTAAAATCAAATGGGTGCGCAGCACCCGAATGCATAGAAGAGGACAGGGCGCGCCCTGTTCGCTGTTTCCTTCTGGCGGAGGAAACAACAAACTATGGTAAAGGAATTAGGAGGTAAACATGAAAAAAGTAGTTTCTCTGCTGCTGGCTCTCATCATGGCGTTCTCCCTGGTCGCCTGCGGCGAAAAGAAGGATAACACCGTGCCCTACAAGATCGGCATCGTGACCGGCTCCGTCTCTCAGTCCGAGGATGATCGCCGCGGCGCCGAGGCCTTCCAGAAGGAGTATGGCGAGGATATGGTCCAGCTGGCCATCTATCCCGACAACTTCACCGAGGAGACTGAGACCACCATCCAGAGCATCGTGAACCTGTCCGCCGACCCCCTGATGAAGGCCATCATTGTCAATCAGGCTGTCCCCGGCACCACCGAGGCTTTCCGCAAGATCAAAGAGACTCGCCCTGACATCATCTGCATCGCAGGCGAGGCTCACGAGGATCTGCCCGAGATCAGCTCCGCTGCCGACCTGGTCACCAACAACGACTTCGTGTCCCGCGGCTATCTGATCATCCGCACCGCGCACGAGCTGGGCTGCGACACCTTCGTACATATCTCCTTCCCCCGCCACATGTCCTATGAGACCATGAGCCGCCGCGTGGCCATCATGAAGGCCGCTTGCGAGGAGTTCGGCATGAAGTTCGTCCTGGAGACGGCTCCCGATCCCACCTCTGACGTGGGCGTTTCCGGCGCTCAGGCCTACATTCTGGAGCAGGTGCCCGCATGGGTCGAGAAGTACGGCCAGAAGGCTGCTTACTTCTGCACCAACGATGCGCACACCGAGCCTCTGCTGAAGCGCCTGCTGGAGTGCGGCGGCTACTTCATCGAGGCCGACCTGCCCTCCCCCCTGATGGGCTATCCCGGCGCGCTGGGTATTGATCTGACCGAGGAAGCCGGTGATTTCGAGAAGATCCTGACCAAGGTCGAGTCCGCCATCGTTGAGAAGGGCGGCGCCGATCACTTCGGCACCTGGGCTTACTCCTACGGCTACACCCTGTCCGCCGGTCTTGCTCTGCACGCCAAGAACGTGCTGGACGGCAAGAGCGAGCTGAAGGACATGGACGATGTGGCTGCCGCGCTGCAGGTCTACTCTCCCAAGGCGGCCTGGAACGGCGCCAGCTACACCAACGCCACCACCGGCGCGAAGTCTGAAAACGTGTTCCTGATCTATCAGGATACCTATATCATGGGTGATCCCGGCCACTTCATGGGCAACGCCGACGTGGAGATCCCGGAGAAGTACTTCACCGTCAGCTGACGACAGGCTTTTGAAGCAACCATTAAAGCGGGGAGGGAGGGCATCCTCCCTCCCCGCTGCTATAGGTAGGGATGAATATGGAAAAGAACAATGCTCCGCTGCTTGAGATGCGGAATATCAAAAAGGGCTTTTTCGGCAATCAGGTGCTTACAGACATCAACTTCACCTTGAAAGAGGGCGAGGTGCTGGGTCTGGTGGGCGAAAACGGTGCCGGTAAAAGTACCTTGATGAAAATACTGTTTGGCATGGACGTGATCCGTGAGACGGGCGGCTACGAGGGGGATGTCCTGATCGACGGAGAAAAAGTGCAGTTCAACACCCCCTTTGATGCGCTGAAGGCCGGCATCGGCATGGTGCATCAGGAGTTCTCGCTGATTCCCGGCTTTACTGCCACGGAGAACATCCTCCTCAACCGCGAGCCTAAGAAAAAAAGCGTCATTTCAGAAGTGTTCGGCCCGCGCCTGGACACTCTCGACTATAAGGAAATGGATAACCGCGCCGCAAAAGCCATCGAGAAGATGGGCGTGGCTATCGACCAGAAGATGGTCATCAGCAGCATGCCCGTTGGTCACAAGCAGTTCACGGAGATCGCCCGCGAGCTGAGCAAGGAGAACCTGAAGCTGCTGATCCTGGACGAACCCACCGCCGTGCTCACCGAGCAGGAGGCACAGGCCCTGCTGGACTCCATCCGCGGCATGGCCTCCCGGGGCATCGCCGTGATCTTCATCACCCACCGCCTGCAGGAGATCCTGTCGGTGTGCGATAAGGTGGTCATCATGCGGGACGGTTATGTGGTCAAGGACGTGGCCGCCCGCGAGACGGACGTCCGCGACATCACCCACTACATGGTGGGGCGCGAGGTGGCCGCCGGCGGCGCTGCCCACGACATCCGCGACCACTCCGATGCCCGCACCATTCTGTCCATCCGCAAGCTGTGGGTGGATATGCCCGGCGAGATCGTCCGCAACGTGGATCTGGACGTGAAGGAGGGCGAGATCCTGGGCATCGGCGGTCTGGCCGGTCAGGGCAAGCTGGGTATTCCCAACGGTGTGATGGGCCTGTACGAGGCGGGCGGCACCGTGGAGTTCGACGGCAAGCCTATCGCGCTGAACAGTCCCCGGAAGTGTCTGGACTCCCAGCTGGCCTTTGTGTCCGAGGATCGGCGCGGCGTGGGTCTGCTGCTGGATGAGTCACTGGAGTGGAACGTGGCGTTCCCCGCCATGCAGGTGCAGAACAAGTTCCTGAAGAGAATGGGTTTCTTCACATGGCGCGACGAAAAGGCCATCCACACGGTGACGAACCGGTATATCGATGAATTGCAGATCAAGTGTACCGGCTCCGGCCAGAAGGCCAGAGAGCTGTCCGGCGGCAACCAGCAGAAGGTGTGTCTGGCCAAGGCGTTCGCGCTGGAGCCCCGCTTCCTCTTCGTGTCCGAGCCTACCCGCGGTATCGACGTGGGCGCCAAGGCGCTGGTGCTGGAGGCACTGAAGAAATTTAACCGCGAATCCGGCGTCACGGTGGTGATGATCTCCTCCGAGCTGGAGGAGCTGCGCCAGATCTGCGACCGCATCGCCATCGTCTCCGGCGGCAGGGTCGCCGGTATCCTGCCTGCTGACCATTCCTCCGAGGAGTTCGGTATGCTCATGGTCAGTCAGGTGAAGTAAGGAGGAAGAAATGGGCAATACGACCACACTTGGAAACAAGTCAAAATTCAGAGAGCTGCTGGACAGCTTCGGCCTGCCGCGTCTGATCATCGCGTGCTTCCTGCTGCTGCTGCTCATCGCCGCGCCCTGCGTGGGGCTGGATTTCCCCACACAGATCACCAATATCATCACCCGTTTCAGCTGGAACGCCGTGATGGTGCTGGCCATGGTGCCCATGGTACACTCCGGCTGCGGCCTGAACTTCGGCCTGCCGCTGGGTATCGTGTCCGGACTGCTGGGTGCCACGCTGTCCATCGAGCTGGGCTACACCGGCTTTGCCAGCTTCCTTATGGCCATCCTCATCGCCACGCCCTTTGCCCTGCTGTTCGGCGGCGGCTATGGTTGGCTGCTGAACAAGATCAAGGGCGGCGAGATGATGATCGCCACCTATGTGGGCTTCTCGTCCGTGTCCTTCATGTGCATGATGTGGCTGCTGCTGCCGTATAAGCACCCTACCATGGTGTGGGGCTTCTCCGCCAGCGGCCTGCGTACCGTCATCTCGCTGGAGGGCTATTACGACAAGGCGCTGGCCAACATTCTGACCATCGACCTGAACAGCATCGGCATCAATCTGGTGATCCCCACCGGCACGCTGCTGTTCTTCGTGCTGATGGCCGTGCTGATGTGGGCGTTCCTGCACACCAAGACCGGCACCGCCATGACCGCTGTGGGCTCCAACCCTGCCTTTGCCCGCGCAGCGGGCATCAACGTGGACAAGATGCGGCTTATCTCCGTGATCATGTCCACCTGGCTGGGTGCTGTGGGTATTCTGGTGTATGAGCAGGGTTTCGGCTTCATACAGCTGTACAACGGCCCCTTCTGGATGGCCATGCCCGCCGTGGCCGCCATCCTTATCGGCGGCGCGTCGGTGAATAAGGCATCCATCGGCAATGTGATTATCGGTACGATCCTGTATCAGGGCGTGGTGACCATGACCCCCACCGTGATGAGCGCCGCCTTCCAGATGGATATGAGCGAGGTCATCCGTATCGTGGTATCCAACGGCATGATCCTCTATGCCCTGACCAGAAAGACGGAAAGGGGGCGCTGACATGAAGGGTAAGAGATTCGACGTAAAGCAATTCCTGGGCAAAAACTCAGTGCCCGTCCTGTTTATCATCATCTGCGCCGTGCTCATTCCCGTGTCCGGCCTGCCGGTGAGCTACATACTCAACGAGGCTATGACCCGTCTGGGGCGCAACGCCTTTTTGATCCTGAGCCTGCTGATCCCCATTATGGCCGGTATGGGTCTGAACTTTGCCATGACGCTGGGCGCTATGGCCGGCGAGATCGCGCTGATCCTGGTGGCGGACTGGCAGATCTGGGGTATCCCCGGTCTGGTGCTGGCGGCCATCCTGTCCATCCCCCTGTCCATTCTGCTGGGTCTTATGTGCGGCAGCATCCTGAACCGCGCCAAGGGCCGCGAGATGGTCACCAGCTACTTTATCGCCTATTGCATGACCGGTGTGTACCAGCTGGTGGTGTTGTATATGATGGGGCCCATCATCCCCATCCTCCACAACACACTGAAGCTGCCCCGCGGCTTTGGTATCCGCAACACAGTCAGCCTTCTGCAGATGCGGCAGAGCGTGGATAACGCGCTGGCCGTCTACGTGGGCGGCGTGAAGATCCCCGTGCTGACGCTGATCATCATCGCATTGGCCTGCCTGTTCATCGTGTGGTTCCGCCGCACGAAGCTGGGTCAGGACATGCGCGCGGTGGGCCAGGACATGAATGTGGCGCGTGACGCCGGTATCAACGTGGACCGCACCCGCCTGATCTCCATCGTCATGTCCACCGTGTTCGCGGGCTTCGGCATGATCATCTATCTGCAGAACATGGGCAACTTCCCCACCTATACGGCGCATACCAACGTCGGCATGTTCTGCATCGCCGCGCTGCTGGTGGGCGGCGCCTCCGTGGAAAAGGCGTCCATCGGCAACGTGTTTCTGGGTGTGCTCCTGTTCCATACCATGTTCATCGTGGCGCCGGCCGCCGGAACCAAGATCACCGGCGACTCCATGATCGGCGAGTACTTCCGCGTGTTCGTGTCCTACGCCGTTATCACCGTGGCACTGGTCATGTACGAGGCCAAGAAGCGCAAGGAGAACCGCACGCTGGGTCAGCAGCTGGCCATTGAGCAGAAGGCCGAGGAGGAGGGGAGAACCGCATGAAAACGACGAAACGTTCGTGGATCATCCGTATCGCCTTCGTTCTGGTGCTGGTGCTCGTCGCCGTGCTGATGCTGCGCATCGGACGCGGCCACACCGTCTATTTCGACAACCGCGCAGTGGACAAGGGCGGCCAGTCTGTGGAGGCACCCTATAAGATCACTGTGTATGTGAACGGCGAGCAGATCTCCAAGCTGTACGAAAAGGAGCGCTGCTTGACCACCGTCATCGGCGACAAGCTGGAGCTGACCGTGGAGGTCATGCAGCAGAAGGGCGGCAGCGAGACAACGGAAACGTACCAAATGACACTGCCCCATAACATCGACGGCATCATCATCAACCTGCCGGCGTATATGGCTGGTCTGCCGGAGGAGGCCTATCTGGAGGAATTCATCCCCGCGCCTCCCACCGAGGAGGACGACGAGGAAGCGCCCAACACCGAGGACGATATGGGCCTGGGCGACTTCTGATAATGTGTGCTGCATACACAGCCCATGCGAAAGCATGGGCTGTGGGCGCATAGGGACTTGCTTGCGGGCGGCAGGCGGATATGCTATACTGAATGGGCGGCGCGGAGACCGCGGCCGCATGGGAAAGGAGTATCAAAATGGCTGTTTTGAAAGGCTTGAAGCCAGAAAAGGTGTTCGCATATTTTGAAAAGCTGTGCTCGGTGCCCCACGGCAGCGGCAACACGAAGATCATCAGCGATCTGTGCGTGGACTTTGCCAAGGAACTGGGACTGAAGTACCGGCAGGAGCCGTGCAACAACGTGGTGATCTGGAAGCCGGCATCTCCCGGCCATGAGAGCGCCGAGCCGATCATCCTGCAGGGACACATCGACATGGTGTGCGCCAAGACCGACGACTGCACCAAGGACATGACCCGCGAGGGACTTGACCTGATGACCGACGGTGAGTGGATCTGGGCGGACAAGACGTCGCTGGGCGGCGACAACTGCATTGCCGTGGCCATGATCCTGGCGATCCTGTCGGATGATACGCTGGTGCATCCGCCCATCGAGGCGGTGTTCACCGTGGACGAGGAGGTGGGCATGGACGGCGCCTTTGCGCTGGACTGCTCTGACCTGAAGGGCAAAAAGCTGCTGAATTTGGACTCCGAGCTGGAGGGCGTGTTCACCGTGTCCTGCGCGGGCGGCATGCGCTCCGATTGCCTGCTGCCCGCAGCGCTGACCGATGCGGCGGGCATGGAGGGCTTCGGCATCACCGTGGCCGGCTTGCGGGGCGGTCACTCCGGTGCGGACATCCATCTGGGACGCGGCAGCGGCAACCGCCTCATGGGACGGGTACTGGCCACAGCGCTGGAGAAGTTCCCCGGCCTGCGGCTGGCGGCCTTCTCCGGCGGGCAGTTCGACAACGTGATCTGCTCCCGCTGCGATGCGGCGGTGGCGCTGCCCAAGGGCAGCGGCCGGGCGTTCGAAGCGTTTATTCGGGAGCTTGAGGGGGTGCTGAAGAACGAGTACGCCGTCACCGACCCCGATGTGACGCTGACCTGCGCGGCGGCGGAGACGGCAAAAGCCGTGTCCGCAGAGCGCACCGTGACGCTGGTGCAGGCGCTGACGGCCATGCCGCAGGGCGTGGAGGCTATGGACACGGATTTCCCCGGTCTGGTGCAGACATCCCTGAATATGGGCGTGGTGAAGCTGGGCGGCGACGGACTGCACATCGCGTTCTCCATCCGGTCGTCCATCGCGTCCCGGAAGCTGATGCTGGCGCAGCGCGTGCGGGCTGTGGCGGCGCTGGCGGGCGGCACTGTGGCAGAGCGGGGCGTGTACCCCGGCTGGCAGTACAAGCGGGAGTCGCAGTTCCGGGATACGCTGCTGGCGGCGTATAAGGATCTTACCGGTAAGGACGGCGTGGTGGAGGCCACCCACGGCGGTCTGGAGTGCGGATTGCTGATGGAGAAGATCCCCGGTCTGGACGCGGTGTCCATGGGGCCGGAGCTGCACGATGTACACTCCGTGCGGGAGCGGCTAAGCGTGCCCTCCACGGAGCGCACCTATGAACTGGTATGCGAGCTGCTGCGGCGCAGCTGTTGAATGTGACAGAAAGCTGAGAGGCGGGGCTTTGCCCCGCCTCTGTTATTTTGCAGGATTGCCCAGCAGAAAATGCACTTATTGCGGGGCGTTCCTGCATAAAACAATTTAGCATTATGAATAGACCACCGCTAAAAAGTACCATGATACCGACAAAACTGCGGATTTGCCGAAAGAAATGCCGACTAAGAAAAGCGGAATGTCCGCACGGACGGGAAAATCGTTCCGCAGAAAAATGAAATTTTCCGCATTTAGATATTGCAAAAAGTTTACGCCTGCGATATAATGGCACCGTTGAACACCGCCGTGCCCGACTGGTCGGCGGAAAAAGCTGTTTTTCAGGAAGAGGAAAACAATTTATCTATCAATAAGGAGAAAGAACATGAAAAAGTTTTTTGCACTGGTTCTGGCGCTGGTCATGGCGCTGAGCCTGGTCGCCTGCGGCGACAAGAAGGACGACGGCGGCGATGTGACCGCTGAGCATACCGACACCACCACCGTGGCCGTGGGCGCGGTGATCCTGGCCCGCGACGACGTGTCCAGCGACGACGTGTACAAGTTCGTGGCGGACATCTTCGACAACGCCGCGTCCCTGACCACCAGCCACGCCAAGTACGGCGAGCTGAGTCTGGAGTACGGCGCTTCCATCACCTCCGTCCCCTATCATCCGGGCGCTGCCAAGTACTTCGCGGAAAAGGGCTTTGAGGTCGCCTCCGTCAAGGAAGGCGCCGGCGAGACCGACTCCCGCAACCTGCGCTTCGTCACCGGCGGCGAGTCCGGCACCTACTACGCCTTCGGCTCCGTCATCGCCCAGCACGCCACCAACAACGCCGGCATCAACGTTGTGGGTCTGGTGGGCAACGGCTCTCAGGCCAACGTGCAGGAGTTGGTGGACGGCACCGCTGACTTCGCCTTCTGCCAGTCCGACGTGATGGCCTACGCCTACAACGGCACCAACCTGTTCGAGAGCAAGGTCGAGGGCTTCTCCACTGTGGCCGCCCTGTACATGGAGCAGGTGCAGATCGTCACCACCAACGCCAGCATCAAGACCGTGGCTGACCTGGCCGGCAAGTCCGTGTCCATCGGCGCTCCCGGTTCCGGCGTGTACTTCAACGCCATTGACGTCCTGGGTGCTTACGGGCTGACCGAGGACGACATCAAGCCCACCTACCAGTCCTTCAGCGACAGCGCCGACGCCCTGAAGAACGGCCAGATCGACGCCGCCTTCATCGTGGCCGGCGCTCCCACCACCGCTGTGACCGACCTGGCCACCACCAAGGATACCTACCTGGTCAGCCTGGACAGCGAGCACATCGCCAAGCTGCTGGAGACCTCCGACTATTACACCGAGACCGTCATCGCCAAGGACGTGTACTTCGGCGACTAAATCCTTAGCAGAAAATTGACGCTTTTCGAGGCTACGGCGGGGTTTCCCGCCGTAGTCCTCGCGCTATTCTGTAATCTTCAGGGAGAGAAACGACTATGAGCATCGACAAGAAAAAACCGGATACCAGCCCGGCCGACGGCGTCAATACCGCCGCGGACGAGGCCCCGGATCTGGACGCGGTCATGCGTAAATATGACCGTGAATCCGCCACCCGCCTGTGGGAGGGTACGCCCCAGCTGATCATCCGCATCCTCATGGCCGCGTTCGGTCTGTTCTGCATCGGCATGACCCTGTTTTCCAAGGCCATGCCCGAGATCCGGCTCACCATGTTCGTGGGCTGCATCATTATCATCGGCTTCCTGACCTACCCCGCCAGCAAGCACCACGTCAGGGTCAACTACCTGCCCTGGTACGATATCGTGCTGATGGTGGTGGGCGCGGCCTGCTTCTTCTACTTCGCGCTGAACGCCATGACGCTGGTGCGCCTGTCCACCCGTATCGAGACGGTCCACGTCATCATCGGCGTGGTGGGTATCCTGATCCTGATGGAGCTGTGCCGCCGCTGCGTGGGTCTGCCTATTCTGTGCGTGGCCGGCGTGCTGATCGTGTACGCGTTCATCAACCAGCTGAGCTACGCCGGCGCGGTGAACGGTGCCACCCTGTATGACGCGCTGAAAACCATCATCTACAAGCTGTTCTACACCACCTCCGGCGTCATCGGCACGCCCATCAACGTGTGCTATACCTACATCGTTCTGTTCATCATCTTCGGCGCGTTCCTGGAGCGCACCGGCATCGCCAACTTCTTCATCAGCTTTGCCAACCGTCTGGCTGGCTGGTCCAGCGGCGGCCCGGCGAAGGTGGCTGTTATCAGCTCCGCCCTGTGCGGCATGGTGTCCGGCTCCTCCGTGGGCAACACCGTCACCACCGGTTCCTTCACCATCCCCATGATGAAGAAGACCGGCTACAAGCCCGAGTTCGCCGGCGCCGTCGAGGCCGCGGCCTCCACCGGCGGCCAGATCATGCCCCCCATCATGGGTGCGGCGGCCTTCCTCATGGCCGAGTACATGAAGCTGCCCTACGCCCAGGTGGCCGTCAAGGCCATCCTGCCCGCGCTGCTGTACTTCACCGGGATCTTCATCGCCGTCCATCTGGAGGCCAAGAAGCTGGGCCTGAAGGGCGTTCCCCGCGAGGAGCTGCCTGCGTGGCGTCTGCTGGCCCGTGACTGCTACCTGATCATTCCTCTGATCCTGCTGGTGTGGCTGGTGTCCTCCGGCAGCAAGACCATGTCCCACTCCGCGGCCTATTCCATTCTGGCCGCCATTGCCGTGGGCTTCGTCAATTTCTTCCTGCAGGGCAAGCGCGGTGAGGGCGACACCCAGCCCATGACAACCGGCAAGGCGCTGGGTAATGCCGGCAAGCGCTCCGTCTTCTCCGCGGTGGAGTCTCTGGAAGCCGGTTCCCGCGGCGCTATCACCGTGGCCGTGGCCTGCAGCATGGCGGGCATCATCGCCGGCTGTATCACCGTCACCGGCCTGGCCTCCATCCTCATCAACGCCATCGTCCAGCTGGCGGGCAACGCCACCATCGTCGGCCTGGTGCTGACCATGCTGTGCTGCATCGTCCTGGGCATGGGCGTGCCCACCACGGCCAACTACTGCATCATGGCCTCCACCTGCGCGCCCATCCTCATCAACGGTATGAGCATGCACATTCTGGCTGCCAATATGTTCGTGTTCTACTTCGGCATCGTCGCCGACATCACGCCGCCGGTCGCGCTGGCTGCCTATGCCGGCTCTGCCATCGCCAAGTCCGATCCTATGAAGACAGGTATCAATGCGACAAAGCTCGCCATTGCGGCGTTCATCGTGCCGTACATGTTTGCGATGAACCCGTCCATGCTGCTCATGGATCAGGGCGTGCTCGCCGCAGTTCAGGTCATCATCTCGTCCTGCCTCGGCATCTTCGGTATCGCCGCCGCGCTCGAGGGCTATGTCGTCACACGCGCACCTTGGTGGCAGCGCATCCTGCTTGCCGCAGGCGGCCTGTGCCTGATCGACCCCAGGCTTATGACCGACCTTGTCGGTATCGCGGCGATCGTGATCGTCGTAGTGCTGCAGATCGTTTTTCGCAAGCGCAGCGCAGCTGCCGCGGCATAAAAAATCCGGAACCTTTTTCGCAGGAGCACGTCAGATATTTCTGGCGTGCTTCTTTTTGCACGTCGTGCGCCGCGGCGCGCAGGGCTTTACACGTGCCGGCCGATGGCGTATACTATTCTCTATACAAGACACGGAAAGGAGCAATCTGCATGAAACGAAGCATTGCGGTGCTCATATTGGCACTGGCGCTGGCGCTGACTGCCTGCGGCGGCCAGAAGGCGGCAGATGCACAGGCCGAGGCGAAGGACATCACGCTCTGCCCGACGTATGACAACGGTAAGGGCGGGTATTTTTCCATCACGCTGCCCGCCAGCTGGGGCGATCATTACGTGACCGAGTGCGGCGCGAACGACGGCGGCTATTACGTCGGCTTTTATGAAAAGACCGATCATGACAACGGGCTCGGCGTCTTTCTGTTCATGCTCGAGGTCTTTCCC
>OICB01000904.1_pt1 | contig 14224 bp, 9 predicted proteins | sample 1581121 | NCBI WGS metagenome assembly OICB01 (sample SAMEA3882544, study PRJEB24775) | human gut metagenome | biome: human-associated habitat; feature: intestine environment; material: feces | place: Netherlands | collected 2009/2010 | reverse complement strand
GCCACATATGTGGCTTCCGCACGGCCCTTGCATTCGTTGAACACTACCGTTCAGCCTGTCCAATTCACCAAGAACGGGACAGGAACGAAGCAGAAGGAGCCTTACTCCAGTTCCACGGCGCCCGTGTACAGCTGGTAGTACTCGCCCTTCTGCGCGATGAGCTCGTCGTGCGAGCCGCGTTCGATGATGCGGCCATGGTCGAGCACCATGATCACGTCGGAGTTGCGCACGGTGGACAGGCGGTGTGCGATCACGAACACGGTGCGTCCCTTCATGAGGTTGTCCATGCCGGCCTGCACCACTTCCTCGGTGCGGGTGTCGATGGATGAGGTGGCCTCATCAAGGATCATGGCCGGCGGGTCTGCCACTTGGGACAGACCGGAGCCGTCGCCTTCGAGCACGGTCTGGTAGCCGTTGGGCAGCATGCGGATGAAGCTGTCCGCGTTGGTGAGCTTAGCGGCGGCGATGCACTCCTCGTCGGTGGCGTCGAGCTTGCCATAGCGGATGTTGTCCATCACGGTGCCGGTGAACAGGTTCACGTCCTGCAGCACGATGCCGAGCGACTTGCGCAGGTCGGGCTTGCGGATGCCCTTGACGGAGATGCCGTCATACAGGATCATGCCTTCCTGGATGTCGTAGAAGCGGTTGATCAGGTTGGTCACCGTGGTCTTGCCGGCACCGGTGGCGCCGACGAGCGCGACCTTCTGGCCGGGCTTGGCGAACCAGGTGATGTCGTGCAGCACGGGCTTGTCCGGGTTGTAGCCGAAGGTCACGTCGGTGAAGCGCACGTCGCCCTGCAGCAGGGTGAGACGCCCGTCGGGCGAGGTGATCGCGTTCTCGCGTGCCTTCCTTGCCACTTCCGCGGCCTTGGGGCTCAACGACTGCGCGGCTTTGAGCGAGCGCATGCCATCGTCGCCTTCCTCGCGCTTCCATGCCCAGTGGCCGGTCTCGTGATCGACTTCGGTCATGGTGCGGCCGTCCTCGCCGAGTTCGACGTTGACGAGTGTCACGGAACCGCCGTCATCCTCGGGCTTTTCGTCCATGAGCTGGAAGATGCGGGATGCGCCGGCGAGCGCCATCATCACCATGTTGAACTGCATGGAGACCTGGCCGAGCGGGTTGACAAAGGAGCGGGACAGGGTCAGCAGCGAGATGAGGGTGCCGAGTGTGAGTGTGCCCGCGCCGGAGAGTCCGAAGTTGCCGACGCCGGCGAGCGCCATGTATCCGCCAACGATGGCGAGCAGGATGTACAGGATGTACCCCATGTTGCCTACGACTGGCATGGTGACGTTACCCCAGGTGTTCGCTTCGGCGGAGGCTTTGAACAGTTCCTCGTTCTTCTTGTCGAAGGTCTTCTGGGTGGCGTCCTCATGGTTGAAGACCTTGATGACCTTCTGACCGTTGACGGATTCCTCGACGAAGGCGTTCACGTCGCCGATCCACATCTGCTGCTTGACGAAGTAGCGGCCGGAGCGGGAGACGATGGCGCGCACGACTACGAACAGGATCGCGGCGAACACGAGTACGAAGATCGTGACCGGCACCGACAGCCACAGCATGGAGACCAGTGCGGCCAGTGCGGAGATCGCGGACGAGAACATCTGCGGGAAGGACTGGCTGATGGCCTGGCGCAGGGTGTCGGTGTCGTTGGTGTAGCGGCTCATGATGTCGCCGTGCTCGTTGGTGTCGAAGTAGCGGATCGGCAGTGTCTGCTGGTGTGCGAACATGTCGTCGCGGATCTTCTTCAGGGTGCCTTGCTCGACGGTGACGATGAGCCACTGCCATAGCCAGCTGCAGAAGGTGCCGGCAGCGTACAGGCAGCCCATGAGTGTCAGGGCGCGTAGCAGCGGGCTCCAGTCGGGGTTCTTCACGCCGACCAGCGGCAGGATGTAGTTGTCGATCAGCGACTGCAGGAACAGTGCGGATCCGGCTTGGGCGGCCGCGCCGACCAGAATGCACAGTACGATCGCCACGACATGCCACTTGTATTGGAAGATGTAGCCGAAGATGCGCTTGGTGGTTCCCGGCGCGGCTTTCTGCATCGGCGGTTTTGCGCCTGGCTTGGTTTGCATGGTTTGCTCAGCGGTTTTCTTGCTCATTTCCGTACCTCCTCTCATTGCAGTTCTTCAGGCTGTGCCTGGTTCTTGGTCTGCGACTCGTAGATGGAACGGTATTCGTCGCAGGTTTTCAGTAGTTCCTCATGGGTGCCGGATGCGGTGATGCGGCCTTCCTCCATGACGAGGATCATGTCGGATTCCTGTACGGATGCGATGCGCTGGGCGATGATGATCTTCGTGGTGTCGGGGATCTCGTTGTGGAATGCGGTGCGGATCAGCTTGTCGGTCTTGGTGTCGACCGCAGAGGTGGAATCGTCGAGGATCAGGATCTTCGGCTTCTTCAGCAACGCGCGTGCGATGCACAGGCGCTGGCGCTGACCGCCGGAGACGTTGGTGCCGCCCTGCTCGATGTAGGTGTCGTACTTGTCGGGGAATTCCTGGATGAAACCGTCGGCCTGGGCCAGCTGGCAGGCGTGGCGGATCTCCTCGTCGGTGGCGTTCGGGTTGCCCCAGCGCAGGTTCTCGGCGATGGTTCCGGAGAACAGCACGTTCTTCTGCAATACCATGGCGACCTGGTCGCGCAGTACTTCCATGTCGTAGTCGCGCACGTCGACGCCGCCGACCTTGAGCGAGCCGGAGGTCACGTCGTACAGTCGCGGCACGAGCTGCACCAGACTGGATTTTGCGGAACCGGTGCCGCCGACGATGCCGACGGTCATGCCGGAACGGATCTTCAGGTTGATATTGTCGAGCACCGGCTTTTCGGAGTTATCAGAGTAGCGGAAGTCGACGTTGTCGAATTCGATGGACCCGTCGGCCACTTCCTTGATGGGGTTGGCCGGGTTGGTCACCGTGCTTTCCTCGTTGAGCACCTGGCAGATACGTTCCGCGGACGCCTGGGAAATGATGCACATGACGAAGACCATGGACAGCATCATCATGGCCATGAGGATCTGCATGGCGTAGGTGACCAGTGCGGTCAGGTCGCCGGTGGTCAGGCCAAGGGCGGCGTTGTTGCCGGAGGCCACGATCTGCTTGGCGCCCATCCATGCGATGAGAATCATCGAGACGTATACGCAGACCATCATGAGCGGGTTGTTGAAGCTCATCACGCGGTCGGCCTTGCTGAAGTCCTTGTAGATGCGCTGGGAGATGCGGCCGAACTTGGTGATCTCATGGGATTCGCGGGTGTAGGACTTGACCACGCGGATGCCTTGAAGGTTCTCGTCGACCACGTTGTTGAGCTTGTCGTAGGTGTGGAACACGCGCTCGAACACCGGGTGCACGTACACCGCCAGACCGCACAGACCGAAGGCGAGAACAGGGATGCACGCCAGGAACACCAAGGAAATGGACGGGCTGATGCGGAACGAGAAGATCCACGCCACGATCATCATGATCGGGGCTCGCACACCCAGACGAATGATCATGGAATAGGCGTTCTGCAGGTTGGTCACGTCGGTGGTGAGCCTGGTGATGATCGAGCCGGTGGAGAACTTGTCAATATTGGTGAAGCTGAAGCCCTGCACCTTCTCGAATTCGTCATGACGCAGGTTCTTGGCAAATCCAGCGCCGGCGATCGCGGCGAATTTACCGGCAAGGAAGCCAGCCGCGAGCGAACATAGCGAGCACGCCAGAAGAATCAGACCGAATTTGACGATGGCGGGCATGCTTTTGCCGGTGATGCCTTCATCAATCAACGACGCCATCACCGTGGGGATGAGGATTTCCAGAACACCTTCGACCACCACAAATATCGGGGTGAGAATGCTGGGCTTCCTATATTCACGCAGCGATTTGCCAAGCGTGCGTACGAGATGCCGCTTTTGTTTTGGCTGCGATTGCACCGCAGCCGTTGTCACGTTTGTTCCGCTCACTTACTCTTCCTTTCCTGTTTCGTCTTCCTGTGATGTTTTCCGTACAGTTGGTTGCGATTCGCATTCCCGCGATTGCCGTTCCCATGATTCCGCCTCGCACAATGCCAGGCTGGAGTAGCGGCTTTCGTCGCCGATCAGCCCGGTGGAGACCAGATTGGTTTGCATCACGTCGAGCACGTGCATGAATTCGCGGATCTCGTCATCGCTCAAACCCTGAAGAAGAATGCCTTCCATAGCGATGGCGTTGGCTCGCAGCGCCTCGGCTATATCGCGCGATTTGTCAGTGAGCACGATTTTCTTCAACCGCGCGTCCCTCGGCACGGATTCGCGCACGATAAGCCCTTTGCGTTCCATCAATGCGAGCACTCTGCTCGACGTCGACCGGGTGATGCCGAAGCGGCGTTCCACATCCTGCGGGAAGATCTCCCGTTCCGAATGGCGTGCGAGGAAGGTGATGATGTCGATGTTGCCACCGCTCAGACTCTCCACTTCCATAGGACGCGTCACCGCAAGATACCGGTTGATGACGTTGTGCAGCGATCGGATGGCGACGCTCGGCGGCTTGCATGCGCCTCGGTCCCACGCTTCGGTGAACGCGGGGTTCACCGAAGCCGTTCCATCGTTCTGTATATCGTTCACGGAACATACGATAACACGTTGTACATACAACAGTTGCATATGCAACATTCAGCGTGTCGTGTGTGACGGAACCGGATCGCAGCACACCGAGCGCAATATTGTAATCGCAAAATCGCTTAAAAATAGCCAAAAATAAGCCCGGAACAAGCCGAAACCAAGTATGAAAAAGCCGAGGATGTGGTCCGCACCGGTTCATTCGCGGGCCACATCCTCGGTCTAAATCCTTGAAACTCCTTTTGCTTACGTCTTGTTTACGTCAATCCGTCTTATTCGGCGGTTTCGGCGATTTTGGCGTATTCATCGAGCATGAAGGCGGTGATGGCCTTGCCGCCGTCGCTCATCAGCATCGGCATGGAGTTGATCGGCATGGACTTGAGGAACATGCGCATCATGTCGTTGTCGGGCAGCTGCGGCAGATTGCCGGCCTCGCCTTCCGCATACACGGATGCGACGATTTTGGAGCCGACCGGATCGTCGGCCCATTCGCCGAACGTGGACCATTCGTCGAGCGGCAGGGCCTTGCCGTCGCCGTCGAGCGTGACGACGGCCACGGCGGCGATGTCGCGGCTGGACGTGCCGACTTCGACGGTGTATTCGCCGGCTTCGACATGCCAGTCATCGAACTTCTCGGACCAGTAGGCGAAGGCGCGCTCGTCCAGATCGAAGGAGATCTCAGCCGATTCGCCGGCCTTGAGGAACACCTTTCGGAAACCCTTGAGCTCATGCTTCGGGCGGGCTACGGCGGCCTTGCCTGGAGCCACGTAGACCTGCACGGTTTCGGCGGCGTCCACGTCGGACGTGTTGGTGACGGTCGCGGTGACGTGTGCGGTGTTGGCGCCGGTCTTGGCGACGTTCACGCCGTCGATCGCAAAGGTCGCGTAGCTCAGGCCGAAGCCGAACGGGTAGTCGACGGCCTTGTCGTACGTGTCGTAGTAGCGGTAGCCGACGAACACGCCTTCGCCGTAATCGACGTGACCTTCCTCGCCCGGCCAGTTGATCATGCTCGGATCGTCGTTGATGTCCATCGGAATGGTCTGTGCCAGCTTGCCGGACGGGCTGACCTTGCCGAAGATCACGTCGGCAAGCGCCGGACCGCCCGCCTGGCCAAGCAGCCAGGATTCGAGGATGCCCTTGGCGTTGCCCGCCCATGGTGCCACGGAGACGACGGATCCGTTGGACAGCACCACGACGATGTTCTTGTTTTCGGCGGCGACGGCTTTGAGCAGTTCGACCTGCTTGGCTGGAATGTCGAGGGTTTCACGGTCGAAGCCTTCGGATTCGGCGGCTTCCGGAAGGCCGAGGAACATGAGGACGACGTCGGCGTTTTTGGCGGTTTCGACGGCTTCGGCTTCGAGCTTGGCGTCGGCCGGTTCGAGGTCGAGGGTGAAGCCGGGGGCGAATGCGGCGTCGACGCCCCGCGCGGCGAGGGTGTCGAGGAAGCTGGTCATCTTGGTTGGGGTGATGTGGGACGAGCCGCCGCCCTGGTAGCGCGGGGTGCGCGCGAATTCGCCGATGACGGCGATTTTCGCGTTTGCCGCGACCGGCAGGATGTCGTCGTCGTTTTTGAGCAGCACCATGGATTCGACGGCGGCCTGGTGGGCCACCTCGTCGTGGGCGTCCACGTCGAAACGGTAGTTCTCGACGCTCATGGCGGCACGGGTCTTGTTCACGAGGTCGACCATGCCTTGGGCCATGCGGTCGAGCTGTTCGGGCTGGATGCGGCCGTCACGTGCGGCGTAGACGATCTGGTCGTCCGTGTAGCTCGGCGGCATTTCAAGGTTGAGGCCGGCGTTGAGGGAGGCGACGCGGTCGTGGTCGGCGCCCCAATCGCTCATGACGATGCCTTCATACCCCCATTCGTCGCGGAGCACGTCGGTGAGCAGCCAGCGGTTTTGTGCGGAATGCACGCCATTGATGCGGTTGTAGGAGCACATGATGGTCCATGGCTGGGCGGTTTTGACGATGTGCTCGAAGGCCGGGAAGTAGATCTCGCGCAGCGCCCGCTGGGAGATGTTGGCGGATACGCGCAGACGGTCGGTCTCCTGGTTGTTGGCGGCGAAGTGCTTGAGCGAGGTGCCCACGCCCTTGGACTGCACGCCGGCGACGATGCCGACTGCCTCATGGCCGGCCAGATACGGGTCTTCGGACCAATATTCGAAGCAGCGGCCGCCGAGCGGATTGCGCTTGATGTTGACGCCGGGACCGAGGATGACGGCGACCTTCTCCTGGATGCATTCCTCCGCCATGGCCTCGCCGACCTTGTGGATGAGTTCCGGGTTCCAGGAGCTGGACAGGCCGGCCGCCGGAGGGAAGCAGGTGGCGGGCACGGAGTCGTTCAGGTCGGTTTCGCCGGTGCTGGATGCCAGGGATTTGCGCAGTCCGTGCGGACCGTCGGTGATCATGTAGCCGGGAATGCCTTTGGATTCCACACCCTGCAGATGCCAGGCGTCGCCGCCGGAAGTCAGGGATGCCTTCTCTTCAAGCGTCAGGTCATTGACGGAAGGATAGGTGCTTTCGCTCATATGTTCCTCTTTCGCATCGTTTTCTTGAGTTCGTATCGGTTAACCGATCTGCATGAGACCTCAACCCCGAAATCTCTACTAACCGGTTGGTAGGTACTTTATCAAAACCAACACCGCAACACGCCAATCTTCTTTGAAAAATCAATTAACCGACCGTAAAGTAACTGCAGTACTCATAGCATACGAGAAGTGGCATTACCACGCACTATGCGTGCGTAAATCGTCATTATGAAGGGCAAGAGGGGGAATCAACATGTCCAACGAAGAAGTCGACCGGAAAGCGGCGATTCTCAACGCGGCCGTCGAACTGTTTGGGACGCTCGGCTATTACGGCACTTCCCTGCAGAAAATTGCCGATCGCGTAGGGCTCACCAAAGCCGGAGTGCTGCACTATGTCGGCAGCAAGGAGGGTCTGCTTTCTTGCGCATTGGACGAAGTCTACGATTCCGAAACCGAAGACATTCTGACAAACATGGTACGCGAGCCGCGCCCGCTGATCGCGGATATGTGGCGCAGGATCGTAGCGGTGAACGCACGTAGACCGCTTCAGGTGCACATGTTTTCCACGTTGAGCGCCGAAGCGATCGACCCGAACCACCCGGCACACGAATATTTCGCCAATCGAGAGCTGCATAATGCCGACACCGCGCTCAACATTCGTTGGCGTGTGCCCGAAGGCGTTGATACGCGTCGTCTGCTTAATGCGGGATTCGCCATGATGGACGGCGTGCAGCTGCGCTGGCTGCGCACGCCCGGTCAGGACCTGAACGCCATGTGGGCGGAATGCGAAGACGCCCTGTTCCCCCTGCCCATGTGGGAAGGCTACCGCTAGGCCACTGCCCCGGCACTGCATTACTGTATGGATGCAGATGTAAAAGGAGGCATGTATGCGGGTTTTGCTGGCGCCGGATTCATTCAAGGAGGCCGCTTCGGCCGAGGTGATTGCGCAGGCGATGGCTCGTGGCATTATGCGCGGCGATCCGCAGGCCGAATGCCGGCTTTTGCCGCTTTCCGACGGTGGCGAAGGATTGACGCACGCCTTGGTTCATGCCACCGGCGGCACGTTGCATGATGTTGAGACGGTTGATGCGGTCGGTCGCCCGATTATTGCGCAGTTCGGGTTTCTTGGCAATAAGCACACTTCCCGTACCGCCGTGGTCGAGTTGGCTTCGGCAAGCGGACTTGAGCAGGTCTCCCCTACCGACCGTGATCCGATGGCTGCATCCACGTTTGGCACAGGCTTGCTGATTCGCGCTGCGATCGACGCCGGCGCGGATCGCATTGTGCTCGGCTTGGGAGGTAGCGCCACCACGGATGGCGGTACCGGATTGGCTCACGCATTTGGATTTCGTTTTCTCGATGCGCATGATTCCGACATTCCGCTTGGTGGCGGCGCTCTTGTTGATTTGGCAAGGATTGACGATTCAAGAGTTTCCGATTCCATCAAAAACGTTCCGATTGTTCTCGCTTGCGACGTCACCAATCCTTTGACCGGCCCGGAAGGTGCCGCCCATGTGTTCGCCCCGCAAAAAGGCGCGACCGCAACACAGATCGAGCTTCTCGATCAGGGGCTTGCGAATCTCGCGCGCGCAATCATGCAATATAACGGCCGCGATATCGAGCACACTCCGGGAACGGGCGCTGCGGGAGGTACCGGAGGTGGCATGCTTGGCCTGTTCAACGCAACAGTGAAGCCGGGAATCGAACTCGTGCTTAATCTTGCACATGGCCGTGAAGCGTGCGCTTGGGCTGACGTCGTCATCACCGGAGAAGGCTCTATCGACAGTCAAACGCCATACGGCAAAGTGCCAAGCGGCATTGCGAAACTGGCGCAATCGCAAGGAAAACCAACCATTGCCATCGGCGGAACGGTAACCCGTGACCCACACACCGTCGAAGCGCTGAACAAAGCCGGCATTATCGCAACATTCGGCATTGCGCCCGGGCCAGCAGATCTTACAACGTTGATCGCCAACACGGAACGCAATGTCGAAATCACCTGTGCCGCAATCGCCAGCACATTGCGCATCACCGCAGCTACTTCACCCTGCGAATCAGCATGATGAACACCGCACCCAGCAGCACCGCGACCACAGCGATCGGGAACAGCGCCGCATAACTGCCAGTGGCAAGCACAATCGCACCGACAACCACAGGCGCAAGCACCTGACCAACGGTGTTGGCAAGATTCAGAATGCCCAGATCCTTACCAGCTTCTTCCTGACTTGGCAACACATCGACGTTCAACGCCTGATCGACGGCAATGTAAATGCCATAACCGGCACCGCCGATGCCTGCAAACAGCATCATGCCCAAAGCATTCGGCATGAAACACGGAATGGCCACACCAATCGCGATAATCACCGAACCGATCGCCACGATGACCTTGCGGCGCTGCAGACGGTCCGACAGCGGACCCGACACCATGGACGTGACGATCAGCACAACCATGGAAATCACCGACATGGTGGAAATCGTCGCTGCGGAATCCTTTACGCTCAACCCGCAGTATTTCTGCAGAATATACAGCTGATAGCCGGAAATCATGTTCCAACCCAAGATAAGCAGCAATCTGCCCATCAATGCCAAGTAAAAATCTCGGCAATTCTTGGTAGGAGGAATGAACGAACGCAGCAACTGCTTGACGTCGAGCTTTGCGGTGGCATCCGAAGACTCGACGGAAGCCACAGAAGCAGCCGAGGAGCGTTCGCGCGGCCAGATCAGCACGGTCACGATACCGGTGACTGCGAACAGTGCCGCACCGATCGCAAATCCGGTGCCCATGTTTTCAATGAATTTCGATCCGAGGAACGTTCCGGCGGATGATCCGACGATCTGCGCACCACCATAGAATGCGGAGAACGTACCACGCACGTTTTCCGGAATGCGGTCGGACAGCACTGCCACAGCCGGAGCGATCATCATGTTGACGCCGACCTGCACAATGCACCATCCGGCCACAATACCCACCAACTGCGCACTGGAGAAGGCGAGCACATAGCCGGCTGCCGTAATCAGACCACCTGTCATAATCCATGGCGTGCGCTTGCCGAAACGCGAGCGCGTGATGTCGCTTAACGCACCGAAAATCACGTTGGAGAACAGTGCGAATACGCAGCCTACGGAATTCATGGTGCCGAGAATCACTTCGGGCATGCCTATGTTCAGTTCGGTGAATCGTTGCGGCAGCAGCACGGCCGATCCGGAAGTACCTGCGACCATCCAAATCAGCGAGAAGAGCACGAAGCCGACGCCGAATCGCCATTTTTCGGTGGATGTCAGTTTGCGGCCGCTGTCAGGTGCGATATCACTCAATACTGCGGTGCTTGGCTCGCGTGATGCGTTTGCTGTCATGATTCCCCCTTTGGAAGCATGTTCTTTTTTGAAATATTGAAATGATTTGAAATATACGATGAAGAAAGCTTTTTTCTTTTTTGGTATGATCGCAGTCCTGCCGACGCCGACTTTTATTTGACTTCAGCTTCGGCAGGACTTTCGTTCATACGATTTCACACGATTCCGTACGATTACAGCGCCATCTGCAGATGATGCGTTCCCGCAACAAGATCGACGCGCTCATGGTCGACGATATCCACGAATGCCGTGGTTCCGGCAGGTACCGCAACCGTCAGATCAAGCACATTGGCGTTGACTTCCCATTGCACTTCCGCCTTGCCATATGGGGTGATGTGAGAGGTTTCGGCATGGGTGAGATCTCCCCCAATCACCGGAGCGATACGGAACCGCTTCCAGCCGGGTTCAACGGCTTCAAGGCCGCCGATATGCGCATGCATCCATTCCGCCACCGATCCGAGCGCGTAATGGTTGAACGAGGTCATGCCGCCGGGGTTCAGCGAACCATCGGCCCGCATGGAATCCCAACGTTCCCACGTGGTGGTGGCCCCCATAACCACTTGGTAAAGCCAGCTTGGGCATTCGGTGGAGGTAAGCAGCGCGTAGGCCTCGTCGTTATGGCCGGTCATGGTCAACGCCGGAAGCACGAATGGCGTGCCGGCGAATCCGGTGCTTACCTTGCCGCCGGATTCGCGCACCAGGCAGGCGAGTCGATTGCCGGCCTTCACGCGGCGCACCGGTTCGCCGTCAAGCAGTCCGAAGGCGATGGCGAGCGCGTAGGCGCACTGGGTGTCGGATGTCATGGTGCCGTCAAGGTTGGTGAAACGCTGCAGGAATCCATCAATCACACGGTCACGCAGGGCGGCGAATCGAGTTTCATCATCGGTTTTGCCGAGAATATGCGCGATGTGCGTGCCTTGCATGCAGCTGCGTGCGTAGAACGCGGTGGCGACCAGTTCCTTTTCGGTCATGGCCTGCGTAGGATCTTCCGGAGGCGCGGTCGGATCAAGCCAATCGCCAAGCTGCCCGAGCGGATAGTCCGGCTTGCGATCCCATACGCCATCGGGCGAAAGGTACCCTGCCACTTCATCGATCCAATCACGGATCAGATCGTAGGAATCGGCGAGCACCTGCACGTCCCCGCTTTCCATGTACAGCGTCCACGGCACTTCCACCGCCGAATCGCCCCATGTGGAGATGGCTTGTGGATGCGCCCATACGCCCAACGGCACGAACGGCACGTAGAACGGCACAGTGCCCCACTTGACCTGGTCGGCACGCACGTCTTTCAGCCAGCTTTTCAGGAACCCGTATACGTCATACAAATAAGCCGCGGTAGGCACGAACAGGCAGATGTCTCCCGTCCAACCCATGCGTTCGTCGCGTTGCGGGCAGTCGGTTGGAATGGACACGAAGTTGGAACGCATCGACCATACGGCGTTCTCGTGCAAACGGTTGAGCAGCGGATTCGATGTGGTCAGTTCGCCGGTGCGTTCCATCACGGCAATCCATGTCGGCTGCGGTCAGTTCTCCTGCGAAACCTTCGATCTGTGCATAGCGGAAGCCGTGCATCGCGAATCGTGGCTCCCACCAAGCGTCGGAACCGTTGGAAGTGTACACATCGCACTGCTGGCCTCTGCGCAAGGTTCGCGTGGCGATGGATCCGTCCGGTTCCAACACTTCCACATGACGTAACGTCACGCTTTGTTCTGCTTCAAGATCGCGCATGTGTAGGCGGATGCGCTGCGAACAGTTCTGTCCGAAGTCAACCAGCCATATGCCACGACCATCTTCCGTGTTGCCGATGCGTTCGATGCTGACCGGCTCATGCGATTCATGCGCGCGCACCGGCGATGTTTCAGGATTTTCAATACGTGCCGGGTCATACATGACTTCCGCGACCGGCTGCCAGGAGCTGTCGTCGAATCCTGGTTTCGACCATCCCGGCTGTTCCAGTCGAGCGTCATATCGTTCGCCTTCGCACAGATCCGAGCAGACGATCGGTCCGAGCGTCGCCTTCCATTGGCGGTCCCATGCGTTGGAATATATGTTCTGCATGCTGCCGTCGGCATATTCGACCTCAAGTTGCGCGAATACGGCAATACGATCGCCATAGAAGTTGGAATAACCGCCATCGAAGCCGAGGCGTCCGCGGTACCATCCGTCACCGAGCCAGAATCCCAATGCGTTGGCACCGGACTGCAGTTCGTCGGTCACATCGTAGGTGAAGCATTCCACGCGCTGGTTGTAGTTGCTCCAGCCTGGTACGAGCGCGTCATTGCCGACTTTGACGCCGTTGATTTCGGCTTCCACAAGACCGAGTGCGCTTAGATATAGGCGTGCGCGTTTGGGTTGTTCCTTCAGTTCGACTTCGGTGCGCACTAATGGCAGGTGACGATGGTCAGTTTCGGATTCGCTCCACGATGGTCCGACGAAATCGGCGACATGCTCATGTTCTTCCAATAGTCCGACTTCGAAATGCAGGGTTGCGCTCGGTTTGCCCAATGGCTTGTGACTTGCCGAAACGGCCTGCATGGTGGCGAACACTTCTTCGCGTGAGGCGAGCGGCGCGAACTGCCATGGAATAAGCACGGAAGTGTCAGTGGGCAGGTAGGTGCGTTCTTCCACAGGTTGCCCGCCGGGAACACGTCGTGTCACTTTGAGCAGGATCTGCGCGTCGATTGGCAGTATGCCGGAGCACACCCATGTCATGCGTGGGGCTGCGGTGGCGATGCCGAGCGCATCTCCCGGGTAGTGTTCCACGGTGAAGCTGATGATGTCAAGATCCGAAGCCAGCGTACTGGGCACAATCTGCGGATCAGTAATGGCCATGATAACCCCTTTGTCTACAAAAATAATAGATCACTTGTTTGTGATGGTGGGAAGCCAAAGTCCGAGCCATGCCGCAAGGAGAGAGAAACGAACGGCGACGATGGCTGGGACTTTGGCTGGCAATCGCAAGGTATTGCATAACTGACTTGCGATTGGAGATATTGAGTTGTTATGTGATTGCTGTTGCTAATCAGGCTGCGATCTTGCGTGCCTGACGTTCTTCGTCGGTGCCGTACTTCTTCTGAGCACGGATCATGATGGTACCGGCGATGCCTTCGATGATTACGATGCCGAAGAAGCACCACATAGTGGTCTGAATGGTTTCAGGAAGCACCAGAGCCGGGGTGATGAGCGCGAACAGGCCACAGCACAGGCGGGAGAAGCCGTTGATGAAGCCCTGGATGGAGGCGCGAATCTCGATCGGGAAGGATTCCTGGGTCCACACCTTGTACAGTGCTTCGCCTGCCAGCGGGGATCCGAGGTTCATGAAGGCTGTCGCGCCGACGATGACCCATAGGTTCGCACCGCCCATGGCCATGGCGGCCATGGCGATCAGCGAGATCACGATGCCTGCGAAGAACGCCTTGTTACGATATTTGCCGCCTGCGATGGACGCGAACACGATGTTGAGCACGAGCGTCACGAAGTTGAGGATGATGCCCAAGCCGGTGGCCAGGGACTGGGTGGCTCCGGCCTTGGAGAACATGTAGGTCTGGAACTGGCCCCACGTGTTGGCCAGCAGGTTCCAGCCGACGTAGAAGATCACGATGGCAAGGAAGTAGGTGAGCAGCACCTTCTTGTCGGCGCCGAACAGCACCTTGGTCACGGAAACCTTGCCGTTGCCTACAGCAGCCGGACGTGCGGCGTCACGAACGTCGGCAGCTTCATGGAAGCGGCGGAAGGTCGGAGAAAGCAGTCGCCACAGCCATGCGATCACAGCGAA
>OICB01000899.1_pt1 | contig 14268 bp, 10 predicted proteins | sample 1581121 | NCBI WGS metagenome assembly OICB01 (sample SAMEA3882544, study PRJEB24775) | human gut metagenome | biome: human-associated habitat; feature: intestine environment; material: feces | place: Netherlands | collected 2009/2010 | reverse complement strand
AGTGACGATAGTGATGGGGAAACTTTCACCAAGCTGGGCGATTTTGACGTTAACCAGCAGGTAGATCAGCGGCAGCAGCAGGTAGCTACAGATTCTGATAGAAGTTGACATACTCCTCCAGCATCTGTTGTCCACTGTAGGCGGCGCGGCTACGTTGGCTGAACCCGGCCAACGTGGTACCAAATATCGCCTGCGCGATTTCCGGTTTGCTTAACTGCACCAGTTGCAGCACCTCTTCTTCACTGACGGTTTTACCACCGGATTTTTGCAGCACTTCCCGCGCCGCATCGCTATGGGTGGCGATCACCGGCACGCCAATCGATAGCGCCTCACACAAAATCAGCGGGTAGTTATCGACGCGAGAACTGAACACCAGCGCATCCATCTGATTGAGCGCGCTCATCAGCTTACGTTTGTCGGTTTCAAAGCCGTGATTAACCACGTTACCAGCGGTGAACGGCGAGAACTTACCAAAGGTATGCAGTTCGATTTTGTCGCCCAGCGCCATCATCTCACGCACCAGTTGCTGGTTAGTTTTGCCGTCGTAACGCAGGTCATGCGCCACCACCGCGATTTTCGGCTTACCCTGGGTTTCGCGCACCGGAGGCAGATCCGCCAGAATCGCTTCGGTTGCCATATCAATACCGTTATTGATAATCCGGCAACGCCCTGGACCGTACAGGCTATTGAAAGCGTCAGCCACATGCTGGCTGGGGGAAATAAACTGACAGCCCAGCGCCAGCATCTCACGGAATAACTGGCGTTTGCCCGCCACCAGTTGGTGTGCGCGATCAATCTTCACCGGCGGATAATTATTTAAGGTCGGGCATTTCTGGCAGCCCGTTTTCCAGCCTTCACAACCGTCGGTAAAGGCGCAGCGTCCGGTAACGCTCCAGTGGTCGTGCAGCGTCCAGACCAGAGTGACGTCCGGTTTATGGTTTTTCACCTTTTCGCAAAAGCGCACCACGCTCTTAAGATTTAGCCAGTAGCTGTGCAGCACATGAAAATGCAGGACCACCGGACCCGGTGTACGAGTAATGGTGCGATATAACTCATTGAAATTGCCAAACATATCGCGATTAAACAGACGAAACAGGACAATATTCGCCATTGCAGTCATCCGCGGCGTATGTTTGATGACCTGCGGATAGTTTTGATGGCTGACGCTCTCTTTGCCGCCTTTGCCGTAACCGTAGACAAAATGTGACGCTAGCCCCTGTTGCAGCGCACGCTGGTGGAGATCTAACGCCACACCTGCTGCCCCGCCTTCCGCCAGTCGCACATTAAATTGCAAAATATTAATTTAATTACCTTCACTCGCGCTTTTTCTCCCACCACCAGCGCGTTGTCCGGGACAGAGTCGAGCACCACGCTGCCCGCACCCACGGTGACGTTGTTACCAAGCGTGATATCACCAAGAATAATAACGTTGGCACCGAGTTCGACGCCGTTGCCAATATGTGGACATGCCATGTTATCGGCACCACGATTGCCGATAGTGACGCCGTGGCGAATGGTGAAATCATCCCCCGCCACCACGTTTTTATTGATCACTACGGCGTAACCGTGATGGATAGTAAAGCGGCGGCCAATGGTCGCGGCAGCCTGGATTTCATAACCGAAAAAGCATTCGGTGATAATGCGATACAGCACCAGCAGAGGGGCCGCCCAAATATTGTTGAGGACGTTCTTTTTGCGCCACACCGAACAAAAATGAGCGACGCGATAGGCTAGAACCATGCAGCACGGACGTAAACTCCAGCTGTTGGCGCGCAGATCTTCCAGCATCTTTAGCGCCCCCGAATACCATCAGCCAGACGTTTGCCGTTACGCACCGACAGCAGCGTCAGCAAAGTGCGCCAGGTCATACGTTTATTGCGGATCTGGTAGAGGGTAAACAGCTGATATTTTTTGCTGGCGCGGTCGAATTTGTCTTTGTGCTTGCGGTAAAAGTGGAAGTATCCGGAGAATTTTTTCGGTGACGAGGTGATCTGCATTTCACCGTGATTGATATGCAGGATCTGCGTCGCCTCTTCCACTTTCCACGGTTCGCCATACTCCACCACCATCCGCAGGAAGATGTCGTAATCCTGTGCCGCTTTCAGTTCGGTATCGAACAAGCACTCTTTGAAACGCCACGCCCAGGTAAAAACCTGATTGCCAATGATATTGCGTTTATAGAACAGGCGGCGTGAGTACGGCGATTTGGGATACAGTGGTAAGCTTGCTGGTTGGGAATAAACTTCTCCCTGGCATACGTAGTCGTTAGCGTACAAAAAGGCGTGAGTGACCAGTTGCTGTTTATGGGCGAGGAAGACGCTCAGACGGTTGGGTGTCCATTCGTCATCGTCATCGATCCCGGTAATGTATTCCCCTTGCGCCAGCATAATAGCCTGGTTACGTACCGCGCACGCCCCGCTGTTAATATCGTTGTGGATGTAAGTGATACGCGGATCGTTGAGGGCGGTGACGTACTGTTGCAGTTGTTCCCAGGAGGTGGAGCAATCATCCACGATGATCATCTCCCAGTTGCTGTAGTCCTGGCGCAGGACCGATTTTATCGCCCGAATCGCCAGTTGTTGGCGGTTCCAGGTTGGCATATAGATTGAGATCAGCGGATTATCTTTCATAGGTTGTTCTCCCGGCTTATGAGCTGGTTTGCTTGCCGGATGCGGCGTGAGCGCCTTATCCGGCCTACGGGGCGGTGCGAATGCAGGCGTCGTTATTTCGCATCCGACTTATATTCGTATTCGTAATAGCCATAATCCTGATACGCGCTGGCGCGGCGGAAGATGGAGTTCAGAATCACCCCTTTCACCGGAATACCGTTTTGCTCAAAGCGGCTCAGACTGGTTTCCACTTCTTTCAATGTGTTGACCGCATAACGCGCCACCATTAACGTGGTTCCGACATGACGACCAACAATTGCCGCATCGGTCACTGCCAGAATCGGCGGCGTATCAATCAACACCAGGTCATAGTTTTTACTCGCCCAGTTCACCAGTTCGGCAAAGCGTTCGCTCATCAACAGTTCAGAAGGATTTGGCGGTACCTGACCGCGCGGGATCAGGTCAAATTTGGCAATAGAGGTCGGTTTAGCTGCGGTAGTAATATCGCCCTGGCCAATCAGAATTTCCGACAGGCCATTGACGTTATTGGTACCCAACAGCTCGTGGGTGTAGCCTTTGCGCATATCGCAGTCGATCAACAACACCCGTTTATTGGTCTGACTGATCACCGCCGCCAGGTTGGCGCAGACAAAGGTTTTACCGATTGACGGGCTAACCCCTGTCATCATCAACACATTGTTCTGCGCCTGCATCATCGCGAAGTGCAAACTGGTACGCAGACTACGGATGGCTTCAATCGCCAGATCGGTTGGATTCCCCACCGCCAGTAGCTGGCTCTGTTTATAGCGTTTAATCCCTTTGATGGTTTTGACGCTATCGCGCGCTTTTTGCCATTCCGACAGCGGGATGCTGGCATAGACGCTGATACCGTGTTCTTCCAGTACTTGCGGGCTTTCGATGCCGCGATTAAACAACGAGCGCAGCAGCACACCCACGATAGAAAGCATCAGGCCGAGGATAATCGCGCCGAGGATAATCAGTCCTTTCTTCGGTTTCAGCACGCCAGGCTGGGTGATTGCCGGGTCAACAATGCGCACATCGCCGACGGTGCTGGCTTCGGTGATTTTCAGCTCCTGCTCTTTATTCAGCAGTTGCATATAGACCTGCTGACCAGACTCGACATCGCGGGTCAGGCGCACAATCTCCTGCTGGGTTTTCGGCATCGCCGTTACGCGACCGTTAAGTTTGGCTTTCTCTTCTTCCAGCGCCTGACGTTTCTCCAGCAGCGTGCGGTACGCCGGGTGAACTTTGGTGTACAGCTTGGAGATTTCCGCCTCTTTAAAGGTCAGTTCGTTCAACTGCGCGTCGATGTTCACCATCGAATCGAGCACCGCTTTCGCTTCCAGCGGCAGATCAACAGAATCTTTATCCTGACGGAAGGCATTCAGTTTGTTTTCGGCAACATCGAGGCGGCTACGTACTTCCGGTAACTGTTGCGCGAGGAAAGCGAGGCTTTTCGACGCTTCCGCCGATTTGCGCTCAATATTTTGTTCCTGATAGTTACGGGCGATGCTGTTAAGAATGTCGCGGATCTGTTCGCGATCTTCACCGGTATAAGTCAGGCTCAGTACGCCTGCGTCTTTGCCGTTCTCCGTTACCGTCAGGCTGTTTTGCAGTTGGTTGATCATCCCCAACGTGGAGTATTTGGTGACGGTAAACTCACTGCCCGGGCGGGCGTGAATGGCTTCAACCATCAGCGTGACGCCTTCTTTTTTCAGCATCTGGCCCGCTTGCCCACGGGCGCTAAAGCCGCCATCACTGCTAAGAGTGTAGTTTTTGTCATCCAGCACATTAAGCGTAAACACCTGGTCCGCCATCTCTTTCGGGCGGTTAAAGGTGGTCACTTTCACCGTCTCGTTCTGACGTCCCATCAGGCGATCCCAACCCGCACCGAAAATCGGGAACGTGTTTTTGCTCACCGCAATATCGAGGTCTAGATCGTCCACCGTTTTACCAAGCACCAGACGCGAACGAATCAACTGGATCTCGGCGTCCGATGCAGGCGGTTTGTTGGCTAATGCCGAGCCAATGTCCTGCACTAACGAATTGCCGCTGTTTTGTTCGATTTGTACCAGTGCGTCGGCACTATAAATCGGCGTGGCGAAGAAAGTGTAAACCACAGCACAGAGGGCAAATACAGCGGTGATGCCAATCACCCACCAGCGCGCTTCAATGACGGTGCCGACCAGGCGACCAATATCGATTTCATCACTGCCCGTTACCGGAGCGGCATGTTGTTTTACTTTTTCTGTCATTCTTATACCTGCTCTGCGTTCAATGCCTGCGCCCACTGGCGGGCAGACCGTTCAAGTAATGTGTACACCGCTGCAAACGTTTCCCGGCTTTTGCGATACGGATCGGGGATTTCACATTCGTTATCCCAGTGACCAAACAGCATCACTTTGCCGCGCATCTCAGGTGCCATCTCGCATAAGCGTTCGATATGGCGCTTTTCCATGGTCAAAATCAGGTCATAGTTGCGACACAGGCGGCGGCTGATTTGCCGTGCACAGTGACCTTCCAGAGACAGTTGATGTTCTGCGGCGACGCTGATAGCGGTAGGATCAGCGCCCTTACCGACCAGCGCGCCGAGTCCAGCGGACTCCACTTTCAGCTCCGGGTGATAACGTTGCAGTAAGCGTTCCGCCGTCGGGGAACGGCAAATATTGCCGACACAGACAACTAAGATGTTGTTAAACATGACGATTACCAGTTATGAATGTCGCTGGCTGTATCCGTCATGTAACGGACACCGCTAATAGTTGGCAGCAACTGATTGATCAGACGGTTCCAGCGGGAAACCGGGGCGGTGGTGACATACACCACGTCATAAGGTTGCAGGCGGAATTCTGTCGCCATCACCAGCGACGTCGCATCGGACATATCCAGCTGGTAGATATTGGCAATCTTGCCGTTACGCCCGCCCTCGCCTTTCAGCGGACGAATGACAAAGATGCCGCTGGCGTTGGAGGTGGTCATGTCGATACCTTCGGCATTGCCCAGGGCTTCAGTCAGGGTCATGCCGCTAAAGTCCATTTTCAGGGTGCTCTGTTTCTTCACTTCACCCATCACAAACACTTTCAGATCATCATTACGCGGCACGTAGAGAATATCGCCGGGGTAAAGCAGTCGGTTCTGATTGAGGTCGCCGTTTTGCATCAGCGCCTGCAAAGAAATGCGTTCTTCACGACCATTGTGTGTTAGCACCACGTTGCGCCAGTCAGCGGTGTCGGTCAGGCCACCTGCGGCGTTGATGGCGTCGAGAATGGTCAGTGGTACGTTGGTGATCGCCTGTTGACCGGATTTATTCACCTGACCTGAGATATAGGCCTTTTGCGAGCGGAAGGCGGCGATATTAACATCCACCTGCGGGTCAGCGATGTACGTCGCTAAGCGCCCGGTAATATCACTGCGGATTTCAGCGAGCGTTTTCCCGACTACGTGGACCTTGCCGATATACGGGTAAAACATAGTGCCGTCAGGCTGTACCCAGTTGCCGGTGTCGCTGGAGCTGCGGTACTGACCGGCTGGCGTGGTGAGTTCCGGGTGATCCCAGACGGTGACATTCAGAACGTCGCCCGGCCCGACGCGATACTGGTAATTCGCGATCTCACTTTCCAGCGTCATATTGGGGCGCGCTACATTCGGGCGTGGGCGTAATTGGTCAATCAGGCGCGGGGTCAGCGGATAAACATTCACCATTTTGTCGAGATCGAAATCAGCGTCCTGCTGTTTGATGACGTCTTTGCCCATCGTCGACATATTGCTGCCCGGAAGTACTGTGCAACCGCTTATCAAGGTTACTGACACCAATAATGGCATCAATTTCATTTTGGATTTCATCATTGTTTATTTATCACTTTGGCAGAGTAATTATCCTGTGCACTATTAATAGCAATGTCGCCATGCACATTTACCTTGCAGTTAATTGAATACAAATTTAACTGGCATCAGTCCTAAAAAAATTGATTTCATCCGCAGGCTATTGACAGAATAATTCAGACTGGTCTTTCAGGCATCCAGACACGCTACCGCCCCTGGCTTTTTAGCTACCAATACACTGATTTAGCTTAATTTTTCAAACCCTCTCTGCATACAATCGTTGATGAGAAAGGGTTATTGCGGAAATTAACTTCCGAATATAAGGTGACATTATGGTAATTGAATATTGGCTCTCCAATAATGCAGGAGGAAGTGTTACAGCTAACGGAATAGCAGGCAAGGTAACAATTCGGCAATTGGCTATTTTTAAGAATTATATTAAGTGTCATTCAATATGGTTTTTAGGAGTTTCTTTAGGTTGACAATATTTAATATTGCGCCTCCACATGCGATATTTCTTAAATAATGTTTTATTATTACCACTTTTAATTCAGGGATAATGTGAGGTTATTACCCTCAAATAATATGAGATAAATAGTGCTGCAACATTGCATTTTTGCCCCGATTTATCCATGATCGAATTGTGACATTTGTCATACAACGAATAGGTTTTGTACTTACTATGGAATGGATTGCCGATCCGTCTATCTGGGCCGGGTTAATCACGCTGATTGTGATCGAACTGGTCCTCGGCATTGATAACCTGGTCTTTATTGCCATCCTCGCCGAAAAACTACCGCCGAAGCAGCGCGACCGCGCACGGGTTACCGGGCTGCTGCTGGCGATGTTAATGCGCCTGTTACTGCTGGCGTCAATCTCCTGGCTGGTCACCCTGACGCAACCGCTGTTCAGCTTCCGCTCGTTTACCTTTAGCGCCCGCGACTTAATCATGCTGTTTGGTGGTTTCTTCCTGTTGTTCAAAGCCACGATGGAGCTGAACGAACGGCTGGAAGGGAAAGACAGCAATAATCCCACACAACGCAAAGGTGCGAAGTTCTGGGGGGTGGTGACACAAATTGTGGTACTGGACGCCATCTTCTCACTCGACTCAGTGATTACCGCCGTCGGGATGGTCGACCATTTACTGGTCATGATGGCCGCCGTGGTTATCGCTATCAGCCTGATGTTGATGGCCAGCAAGCCGTTAACGCAATTTGTTAACAGTCACCCGACCATCGTTATTCTCTGCTTAAGCTTCCTGTTGATGATTGGCTTTAGCCTGGTGGCAGAAGGTTTCGGCTTCGTCATTCCGAAAGGCTACCTGTACGCTGCCATTGGTTTCTCGGTGATGATCGAGGCGCTCAATCAGTTGGCTATCTTTAACCGGCGACGTTTTCTTTCCGCTAACCAGACGCTACGCCAGCGGACTACCGAAGCGGTAATGCGCCTGCTTAGCGGGCAAAAAGAAGATGCGGAACTGGACGCCGAAACCGCGTCCATGCTGGTGGATCATGGTAACCAGCAGATCTTTAATCCGCAGGAACGGCGGATGATTGAGCGGGTACTTAATCTTAACCAGCGTACTGTCAGCAGCATTATGACGTCGCGCCACGATATTGAGCATATCGATCTCAACGCGCCGGAAGACGAGATCCGCCAGTTGCTGGAGCGAAATCAGCATACGCGGCTGGTGGTTACCGACGGTGATGACGCAGAAGATTTGCTCGGTGTTGTTCACGTTATCGACCTGCTACAACAGTCACTGCGTGGCGAACCGCTCAACCTGCGGGTGTTGATTCGCCAGCCGCTGGTGTTCCCGGAAACCTTGCCGTTGTTACCTGCCCTGGAGCAGTTCCGTAATGCCCGCACGCACTTTGCTTTTGTGGTGGATGAGTTTGGCTCGGTGGAAGGGATTGTGACATTAAGTGACGTCACTGAAACCATTGCCGGTAACTTACCGAACGAAGTGGAAGAGATCGACGCCCGCCATGATATTCAGAAGAATGCGGACGGTTCCTGGACGGCGAATGGTCATATGCCGCTGGAAGATCTGGTGCAATATGTGCCGCTGCCGCTGGATGAAAAACGTGAATATCACACCATTGCCGGGCTGTTGATGGAATATTTACAGCGTATTCCAAAACCTGGCGAAGAAGTTCAGGTGGGGGATTATTTGCTTAAAACGTTGCAGGTGGAAAGCCATCGCGTGCAGAAGGTGCAGATTATTCCGCTGCATAAGGATGGCGAGTTGGAGTAGGAGGTGTGATGGTATCGGTCATTTTACCCGATAGCCGAAAGGAATAAGATGAGGGAACCGCGCCAGCGGCGATTTACCGCCGGGAGCCCGGGTTGCCAGGGTGGTGGCGATTGAGCCACCCTGGCACGTTCACCGGCTTGAGCGTTCCATAGTAGTGAGGAACATCAAGTGAACGGAACAGCCTTCGATCTTACATATTCAGAATATAATGGTGCCGCCGCGAACGCCTGATGCGACGCTTTACGCGTCTTATCAGGCCTACAGGACAGGTCACCTGGTAACCTACATCTTCTCCAGCAACTTCTTCACATCTTTGCCATTGCGGGAATCTTTATTCCGCTCGGCCCAGTCATTCAGGCGACGTTTCGCTTCGTCCTGTAGATGTTTGCGCAGTAACTGATCCATTTGCAGACTGTAATTGAGTTGCTGCCAGTTGCCATAAACCCGCAGCGGTACTGGCGTTTCTTTGAGGAAATCAATCAGTTTGCTTTCCCCGTTCCAGCCACCCACGACCCGAATATCAAACTGGGTGTCGCAGGTTTGATCTGCCAGATTCAACATGCCTTCCCCTGTCAGCGCCAGCACAGGCGATTGACCTTGCATGTCGTTTAACGTCACGACGCCATCCTTCAACGTCAAATCGGTGGTAAAGCGGTCAAGCCGCGTCACGTTATCAAAGTTTTCAGCGGCCTTCACATCACCGCCATTACGCTCTACCGCTTGCTGAATCATCTGCTGGAAGTTCATCCCTTCCATGCGCGTGTCGGTCATTTCGACATGTGCCTGTCCTTGCCAGTTGTGGCGGAATGCGTCGGCATCTATGTCAGCACCGGAGAAATCACCAGCCAGTGACATTTTTCCGGTCAACGAAATCGGATAGTTAAACGCCTTCAGAATGGTACCAATCTCAACGTTTTCCAGCCGTGGCTGGAAGTTTATCCGCGGATTTATTGATGTCGCGTCCAGCGTGCCCGGCAGTGAAACCTGTCCACCGTTAAGCTTGCCCTGCAGTTGAGTAATTTCCAGCAAACCCGACTTGTTGGTCATTTGCGTGGCAACATCTGTAAAATTCATTCCGCGCCAGCGCACGTTACTGGCCTGCAACAAAATATCAGCCGTAAAGCCTTGCAGTCCCTGATATGCCGGTTCATCAATACGCGAAGAAATGACCGGGCGCGGCAATGTTGATTGGCTCTGCCCCTGCTGCGCGGCACCGTTTTCACCATTCGCTGTTTCATTAAGCGGGATGAGGTTGTCAAGATTCAGTTGCGGAAATTGCAGTCTCAGCTGCCATTCAGGTTTCTCTGTCAGCGTGACCTGTGCTTGCCCGCTCAGCGTGCTGTCATTGGCGGTCAAGCTGATTTGGTTAAATGAAAGGCGTTTATGTGACTCCTGCCACTGGGCCTGGAAACTCCCCTGCCCCTGAATACCTTGTTTTGGTAAATCTGCACCCTGCAACTGCCAGTTAATTTGTTCAATAGCCGCCGTTAAATCATGCGGATAATCAGAAGCATCTACCGTACCGTTAAGGGATATCGTGAGATCGCGCTGATCGCGATTAACCCGCCCGGAGAACTCAAATGAACCACGATGTTGGGGATCTTGTTCCATTTGCAGGCGAATATTGCGGATTGTCACCTGCTCGTCATCTTCATGCTGGAACACCAGCACGCTGTCCGCCACCTTAAGACTGGATATATCAAACGACCATCCGCGATCGTCTGACAGATCCGGCAAGGTATTGTCGCGCGGTGCAACCGGAGCGTCTTCACTGCGCACCGCTTCCGTCTGCGGCGTCAGTTGAATCACTGCCCCTTTTAGCATCACCTGCTTAACGCTCAGTTGATGACTCAGTAGTGGTAAAAGCGCCACGTCCAGACGCATGTTGTCGGCGCGAACCAGTGGCTGGCTTGCGCCCTGGGCGGTGAGAGACATTCGCCCGGAGAGGATACTAAGCTGCGGCCAGACGTGCCAACGCAGTGGCCCGTCGAGCTGCAATTGATAACCGCTACGTGCAGCAACTTGCTTGACCATATAGTCGCGGAAATCATTCGGATTCACCAGCAACACTAACGCAGATAACCCGGCCACCAGCACGACCAGGAGTATCATCAGCGTCGTCAGAAATCGTCTCATGGTATCCTCAATGGGCCTGAATTAGTCTTTATCGATTCGGCTGGCTACCGCGCCCTGCTGGTTGCGATATTTCGCATCTTCACGGCGGTTGTAAGGTCGCGCCGCCGGGCCGGAAAGCGGCTCAAAGCTCAGCGCACCAATTAACATGCCCGGACGCAGCGCCAGCGGCAGCTTACCGGAGTTGTAGAACTCCAGCACAATGCAACCAGACCAGCCCGGATCGATACGGTGCGCGGTGACGTGCACCATCAGCCCCAGACGCGCCAAAGAGGAACGCCCGTCCAGCCAGCCCACCAGATCGGCTGGCAGCGTCACCGACTCCAGCGTCACCGCCAGCGCCAGCTCTCCTGGGTGAAGATAGAACGCCTCGCCCTCGTCGAGAACGATCTCATCGCTCATCACGCGGTCAAGCGCGGCGCTCACTTCATCTTTGGGACCGCTCAGATCGATAAACGCTGCCGTGTGACCACGGAAGGTACGAAATTTATTGCCCAGGCGTACATCCACCGTCGCGCCGTTAATACGCTCCACTGGCGGACGTGGGTTGATCGACAAACGGCCTTCATCAAGCCAGGCTTCAATATCTCGGTCACACAGACGCATGGCATTTTCTCCTTTCGCGCATCACTCCCTTAACGCCAATTACGTCAAGGGCATACCAGGTTATCACTGAACGGTACACAATTTATCAAGCTTATTCAAAGAACTGACTTATTTTCGCTTTCAATATATCGATCGCGATGCGGTTTTTCCCGCCGCGCGGCACGATAATGTCCGCATATTGTTTAGAAGGCTCAATGAATTGCAGGAACATCGGGCGCACGGTTTTTTGATATTGCGCCATCACTGAATCCATTGAACGCCCACGCTCGTTAACGTCACGCTTGATGCGGCGCATCAGGCAGATATCCAGCGGGGTATCAACGAAAATGGAGAAGTTAAGTTCGTCACGCAAACGCGCATCCGTCAGCAACAAAATGCCTTCGAGAATGATGACCTTCTTCGGCTCAACCGTCACCGTTTCTTTCATACGCGTATGTTCAACATAGCTGTAAACCGGCAGGTCAATTGCCGAGCCGCGTTTCAACGCTTGTAAATGCTCAAGCAACAGGCTGTGATCCATCGCGCTGGGATGGTCGTAGTTGGTCTTAACGCGTTCTTCCATCGACAGATGGCTTTGATCTTTGTAATAGCAGTCTTCGGGAATTACGCCGATGTGTTCATCACCGACTTGCTCACGTAATTCACGATAAAGGGTACTGGCAATAAGACTCTTGCCGGAAGCCGATGCGCCAGCGATACCGATAATGACGCACTGATGAGACTGATCAGTCATATATTTAGCGACCTGATTAACCTGGATGTTAGGAAGGGGGCGACGAAGCGCCAAACGCGGCAATTATAGGGATTTCATCCGTCTGATACCAGTCGAATAGCGTTGCCGCGCGCTCAGAGTTAATTGTTGACAAAGAATTCCCGGTGGCAAATTACGTTGATCAGTTTTATGTAAGGTAAAAAATGTTATACGCAGTTGCGCAAATTATCCGCCTTTACGTCACTTTATGAGCAATTCGCATATAAAATGTAAAACTTTTGTACTAGCATAAACACAGAAACGAATACTGGCGACCTGGTCTTGCGGATAAAGCGGTAATGAGCAAACAATCACAGCATGTATTAATTGCCCTGCCCCACCCGCTGCTTCACCTGGTCAGTTTAGGTTTAGTCTCGTTTATCTTTACCCTTTTCTCGCTTGAGCTTTCGCAGTTTGGCACCCAACTCGCCCCACTGTGGTTCCCGACGTCCATCATGATGGTGGCGTTTTATCGCCATGCCGGGCGCATGTGGCCGGGAATTGCGCTGAGCTGCTCGCTGGGAAATATCGCCGCATCCATCCTGCTTTTTTCCACCAGCTCGCTGAACATGACCTGGACGACCATCAATATTGTTGAAGCCGTGGTCGGGGCAGTGCTGCTACGTAAATTGCTGCCGTGGTATAACCCCTTGCAAAATCTGGCTGACTGGCTGCGTCTGGCATTCGGCAGCGCCATTGTTCCGCCTCTGTTAGGGGGTGTTCTGGTTGTCCTGCTGACGCCCGGAGACGATCCTCTCAGGGCATTTTTGATATGGGTACTGTCAGAATCCATCGGCGCTCTGGCACTGGTGCCGCTGGGATTGTTATTTAAACCACACTATCTGCTGCGCCATCGCAACCCACGGTTGCTTTTTGAGTCGCTGCTCACGTTAGCCATCACACTGACGTTAAGCTGGCTTTCGATGCTGTATCTGCCGTGGCCTTTTACTTTCATTATTGTGCTGTTGATGTGGAGCGCCGTGCGCCTGCCACGAATGGAAGCCTTTTTGATCTTCCTTACCACGGTGATGATGGTGTCGCTGATGATGGCCGCGGATCCCTCCCTGCTTGCTACGCCGCGTACATACCTGATGAGCCATATGCCGTGGCTACCGTTTTTGCTGATCCTGCTGCCCGCCAACATCATGACGATGGTGATGTATGCCTTTCGTGCGGAACGCAAACACATTTCCGAAAGCGAAACCCGTTTTCGGAACGCCATGGAATATTCCGCTATCGGTATGGCGTTAGTGGGCACCGAGGGACAATGGCTGCAAACCAACAAAGCGCTCTGCCAGTTTCTCGGGTACAGTCAGGAAGAGCTGCGCGGACTCACCTTTCAGCAACTGACCTGGCCGGAGGATCTCAATAAAGATCTCCAACAGGTTGAAAAGCTGATAAGCGGTGAAATAAACACCTATTCAATGGAAAAACGCTACTACAACCGCAATGGCGATGTTGTCTGGGCGTTGCTTGCCGTCTCACTGGTGCGCCACACGGATGGCACGCCGCTCTATTTTATCGCTCAGATTGAAGACATTAACGAGCTAAAACGCACCGAACAGGTGAATCAGCAACTGATGGAGCGCATCACGCTGGCTAACGAAGCGGGCGGGATTGGCATCTGGGAGTGGGAGTTGAAGCCGAATATTTTTAGCTGGGATAAGCGGATGTTCGAGCTGTATGAAATTCCTCCACATATCAAACCGAACTGGCAGGTGTGGTACGAGTGCGTGCTGCCGGAAGATCGCCAGCATGCCGAAAAAGTGATTCGTGATTCGTTGCAATCACGCTCGCCCTTTAAACTGGAATTTCGCATTACCGTAAAAGACGGTATTCGCCATATCCGCGCCCTCGCCAACCGGGTACTGAATAAAGAAGGCGAAGTCGAACGCCTGCTCGGCATTAATATGGATATGACTGAGGTTAAACAGCTTAACGAGGCATTGTTTCAGGAAAAAGAGCGCCTGCACATAACGCTGGACTCCATCGGCGAAGCCGTGGTCTGTATTGATATGGCAATGAAAATTACCTTTATGAATCCAGTGGCGGAACACCTAATGCTTCTT